>ERZ1026976.128-NODE-128-length-32615-cov-7.431726_pt1 | contig 32615 bp, 30 predicted proteins | sample MGYA00519293_ERZ1026976 | MGnify/ENA primary metagenome ERZ1026976 (study PRJEB26926, sample SAMN06164671) | human gut metagenome | biome: ENVO:00009003; feature: ENVO:2100002; material: ENVO:00002003 | host: Homo sapiens | place: USA | collected 2012 ... | reverse complement strand
CTTCAGGTGTTAGTGTCCTTAGGATGTGGGGGTTCGAGTCCCCCCCCTCGCACCAATTATCTTATTTCCTTCTCTTTTTCCCCTGTTTTGCTTATCCCTGATTCCAGTTCATCATTACCAGCACAATGCCGCCAATCAGCGCTGCACATGAAGGTAACAGAATAAAATGCCGTAAGCGCTTGTGGTATAGCATGAGCGAAGTCAATAGTAATCCTAATACAATCATTACCTTCCATACATTGACCGACAGGTCGGTAAATGCCATCCCGGCAATGAGTATCCCCGGCAGCAGAACTCCCCATCCACTGCCCAGCGTACGTTGCAACATGGTTCCACCTACGACATTGATAATGATAACCAATATCATATGATATATTTTCTCATTTGTCAGCTGGGAGGCACTATCAATTATATGAGTTTTACTTAACGATTGATGACATGAATAATCTAAGGTGATAAATTGCTCGCCGGTTAACGCTTCAACTAAAAATAAAGACCTCAGCGAATGATACCCCGTTCGTTATTTGTTTTATTTACCAACACATCTTCGTATATTACAGATAACTAACAATATTTACTATGACAGTACAATCCTGGCGAACTCTGCGCACTAAAAAATATCAACTCTCTTTGCGTTTGTTTCTGCTTCTCAACGCAGTCTCCGCGCTGTTTACGCTTTTTTTCCCACTTTTTGCCGTCAAAGCCTTATCTGTACCGGCTCTGCTGATACTGATCACCAGTACGCTGCTGCTTATATGGCATGGGAAATACACGGATAAAAAAATTAATCTCCCTTTTATTTCAATAATCTTTGGCTTGTTATGGGCATTCCATATTTTTCAGAAATATTCCACACTCGGTCATAATGACTATTATTTTCTGTTAATCGCACTGCTCAGCGTGCTGTTTATTGGATCTATTGCTTTCGCCAATAATATCATCGCGTTTACGCTTCATTCTCTCCCCTCCGTCGCCGTCTGTTTATGGCTTAGCGGCAACGAGCATAGTTTACGAATTTTCTATTTTATGGCGTTACCGATGGCCGGGATCGCCATCCAACATGTGATACAAAAGCGCTACGATGGTTTCGCCCAGCAGTTGATGTACAAACTGCTTGAGGAACGGGAAACGCTCAACGGACTCAGCATGCTTGACCCGCTTACCGGTTTGTATAACCGCCGGGGACTGCAACACAGACTCGATACGCTGTTGGCGCTGAGCAACTCGAAACACTACGTGCTGTTATTGGATATCGACCACTTCAAAGCCTATAACGATCATTACGGGCATATGATGGGCGACCAGGCTCTGATCCGCGTCTCAGCCGCCATTCGAGATTCCGTACGATCCCGGGATGTGGTGGCGCGATTCGGCGGCGAAGAATTCATGGTTTTGCTGACCGCGATCGATCCGCAGCAGGCACAGGCCGCCGCCGAGCGTATTCGTCAGAAAGTGTACGACCTTAAAATACCCCACATGTTTAATGAAAACGTAGCAACCAACGTGACCGTCAGTATCGGCATTGCCCCGCTGGTAGAGCAGGATATTGAGGCCGCTATCGCCAGAGCGGATAAAGCCCTGTACGAGGCGAAAAATCTTGGGCGTAATAACACGCTGGTCAGCGATGAGCTGAGGGTAAACCGCCCTTCACTCTGAGCTATCTGTGCGGTGGCATCCGTCATCGCGACAAAGATCTTGCCATCGTTCATCGTCAACTATAGGATTGGCAATCATTATCATTTAGATTAACATCCTTATATTGCCATGGCTTATCGTTCCGCACCGATCGTTGAAGATGTCATCTGGCGTAGCCACCTTCCAGCAAAGATGCCCTCGCTGGCTGCTGCTGTACGCGAAACGATAGCCCAAACTCGTGAGCACCTGCTGGACTTTATTCGTCTTGACGAAATCCCCGTACCGGGCGCGATGACGCTACATGAATGGACGCAACCAGCGACGCTCAGTTCGCTGTTGGCCGTTTATTCAGACCATATCTATCGCAACCAGCCCACACTGATACGCGAAAATAAGCCGCTGATTTCTCTCTGGGCGCAATGGTATATCGGGCTGATGATGCCCCCACTCATGGTAGCCCTGCTAACGCAAAAAGAGGCCATTGACGTCTCACCTGAACACATGCGCGTTGAGTTTCACGAAACGGGCCGTGCAGCCTGCTTCTGGATTGACGTCCACCAGGATCACCAGACTACAGCCCTGTCGCCTCAACAACGCATGGAAACGCTGATTCTCTCGGCACTAACGCCGGTTGTGCAGGCGCTGGAAGCAACGGGCGAGATCAACGCCAGGCTTATCTGGAGCAATACCGGATATTTAATTCACTGGTATTTAACGGAAATGAAGCCATTGTTAGGTGAAGAGCTGCTGAACTCACTGCGGCAAACCTGCTTTTTTGAGAAACAACTCTCCTGCGGTCAGGATAATCCGTTGTGGCGTACCGTTGTTCCACGCGAAGGATTACTGGTGCGCAGAACCTGCTGCCAGCGTTACCGCCTGCCCGACGTTCAGCAATGCGGTGACTGTACGCTGAAGTAAGCGAGGAGCCGTAGCCCCTCGTCAACAATTTATGCAACCTGCTGGTTTTCCTCTTCTATACGCTGTGCTTCTTCTTTTTCCTGCGCCAATAGCTGCTTTTCATAGACCTTAAAGAATGGGAAATAGATGATCGCCGACACCAACGCCAGCAGGACGACCAGGATGGCCGCGCGATAATCCCAGCCTAACGCCCATGCCGCGCCAACCGGTGCCGGGGCCGTCCAGGGAACGACGGAAATCACCCGTCCAATTAAATCCAGCTTCATCGCCGCCCAGGCCAGCACCGCATTCACCATCGGGGCCAGCAGAAACGGGATAAAGAACACGGGATTCATGACAATCGGCGTACCGAAAATCACCGGTTCGTTAATATTAAAAATGCTGGGGACCACACTCAAACGCCCAATCGAACGTAAATGCGCCGAACGGCTGCGCAGATAGCAAATCACTAACCCCATCGTCGCGCCGGACCCACCAACCACGATGAAAAACGTCCAGAATGCTTCCATAAAGATATGTGGCAAAGGTGCGCCCTGTGCCAGCGCCGACTGATTCATTCCGAGATTGGTTAGCCAGAACATTTGCAGCATCCCCGACACAATCGCCGCACCATGGATCCCAGCAAACCACAGTAGATGACCAATCAGCACGGCCAGTAGTATCGCCGGGAGAGAATCAGCAGCGGATACCAGTGGTTTAAAGATAGCCATAATGGCCTGCGGAATTAGCATGTCAAACTGCGACTGTATCACCAGGCTCAGAGGGTACAGCGTTAGCACCACCACCAGCACCGGAATCAGCAGATCGAAGGAGTTTTTGATCATTGGCGGCACCTGATCGGGTAAACGGATGCCGATGTTGTGCGCCTTCAGGAAACGCATCATTTCCACACAGTAAATCGCCACGAGGATAGCAGTGAAAATCCCCGTCCCACCCAGGCTATCGACGGGCATCGCGCCTTTGGTTTTCGGCGCGGCAATCAGCAAAAAAGCCATGATGGACAGCATTGCGCACATAAACGGATCTAACTGATGCGACTTCACATAGTGCTTACCCAGGTTATAAGCGATAGCCGCACAGATGTAGACCGACATGATCCCCATCGTCATATCAAACGGTGTGAGGATCTGGCCTTCAAACTGTTTTGCCATATCCAGCCATGCGCGGGCAAATCCCCATGTGGTATCAGGAGAAAATGGCGGGTAGGCGAAAACCAGCAGAAATGAACCGACGATCATAAAGGGCATAGCCGAAATAAACCCATCACGGATTGCCATCACATGACGTTGTGAAGAGATTCGTCCGGCGACAGGGCTGACGTAGTTTTCAACAAAGCGGAAAATCACATTAAACACAGCATGATTAGTAGACATAGCCGCTCTCCCGTTGCGCAAAACCCTGCGGCCATGCAGGCATCAACACCACCACGCAAAGCTCATTACACTTTTTCGCAACCGTGCCGGGAAGAACACCAGCGCTACTGCATTTTGAGTTAAGTTTCATAGATGGCTCTTATTATGTGATACAGAGGAAGTGACAACTTCAGTATTAATCGTCATTTCAACATTCTGCAACCGGTTACTGTAACCGGTTTCTTTGATTGTGAAGATGATCGAAAAACTGCCAATGTTGCCATGTTGTTACAATAAAATATTTACAGCGAGCTTACCCCTATGACAAATTACGCCATGCGGTTTTCTGCTGTATGGAGCTGCCCGTAGGCGATTTGGAGAGAAGAATGAGTTTGCAATCAGTACGCCAATTTTTGGCGCAACATGCCCCAGATATTGAGATCATCGAATTAGATCAGAGCACAGCAACCGTCGAGCTGGCAGCAAAAGCCCATAATGTCGAACCCGGTCAGATCGCGAAAACACTTTCGCTAAAAGTGAAGAACGACATCATTCTGGTCGTCGCCAAAGGCGATGCCCGGCTGGATAATAAAAAGCTAAAGAGCACATTCGGCGCCAAAGCCCGTATGCTGAGTAGTGATGAGGTCGTGAATGCGACGGGTCACCCCGTTGGCGGCGTTTGTCCTTTCGGGCTGGAAACACCGATATCGGTTTATTGCGATGTCTCTCTAAAGCACTATGCTGAAGTGCTGCCTGCGGCAGGAGCCATTCACAGCGCGGTTCGCATCACGCCGGAAAGGATGGCTGAGCTAACGTCAGCCACCTGGGTTGATGTGTGCCAATGATGTTTCACGCCCCTGAACCCGACACAAAATACGTCTACGTTGGCCGTCACGACGCCGCTTGAAGAATGGGTGTCGGTTCGCCTGCACGCAGATACAGCAGGATATCGGCAGCATCCAGTAAACCCGCATCTGAGCTCACGCCCAGCTTGGACATTACGTTAAATTTATGCGCCCGAATGGTTTTAATATTCCGTTCAAGCTGAACGGCAATCTGCGGCATCGAATAGCCATTTGACATAAAACGCAGTATTTCTCGTTCTGTGGGGCTAAGCACACGGCTTTGATTGATAAACCAATGGTTTTTCGCGCTTTCGGTTGTCCGGGTAGGGCAATTCAACGACGTAAACAAAGCTTCCTGCAGCACAGTTAACGAAGAGGCTTTGCTAACGACCCCATCCAGCGGCAATGGTGACAGAGAGCCAATTAAACGTGCCTCAGCATCGTCATCGGCAATCACCACACGCCTGATGCGAGGAAAATTTATCGCCATCTCCGTCAGATAGGCGAGTCCTGCTCTGCGATCGGTTCTGATAGCAGAAAGAGAAAAAATTACTGCCGAAAATGACATTTTTAACATCGCCTGACTAAAGGCAGGCTGGTTCGAAAAGAGATGAAGTGCGTATTGGTCATCCGGCATGGTATTAAATAAACTCTCAATACCCACGCGACTCATCGCACATTTTTCTACAAGTGCGACGTTTCTTTTAATGCTTCTGCTTTCCATTCCGTGGTCTCCCCATATACTGAAGGTAAATTCAGTTCTCGCGATCCTTGAGAACTATTTATCCATGCGTACATTTCTGCATTGCTATGTATTGATAAGCGACGCATGGCGCTGTTCTTTTGGGCGCTGATTGTTTTATTACTTTTCTTAAGTAACGATGCAATCTGGTTAATTCCCCAACCTTTTCCCAGGAGTCTCAGCACTTTCCTCTCCGAGAGAGTAAGTGCAATTGAGCGGGCGCTATTGTCAGCCAACTCTGGCATTACGGGAGGGGAAATCAGAGATTTACTTATCCTCTCAGCTCGGGTATTTCCCGCGTGAATTACATTCACTAAACTTTCAATCGGCTCAGCATCAGATAACAGCGAACTGATCGGGCACATCAGCAGTTCGATGGCGAGAGGGTAAAAAACACGAGATACAAGAAACACCCAATGAATATCACGGTATTGAGATAATAAAGAATAAAATTGTTCGCAAACTGAGCGAGGATGATTGCAGTCTGCTGATAAATCAGCAATCACCAAATCAGCGCACCGCAACTGCAACAATGTTAGTTCTTCAACAGAACGACAGTAAGTCAATTCGTAATCAGCAAACTGTTCTTGCATTACACCTTTAAGCCCAGTTTGTACGATCGGTAATTTGCTAATAATAATTGCGTTTTTGCAGCGTCCTGGCAACATATCCCCTCCACATTCACCAGTCCGTATTCGCATTTATTAGAAGATCCCTGATAAATTAAACGTATTAATTAACAGGAAAACCCTAAACAATAGACGAGGTGAATTGTTTATCCTTGGATTTCATTCAAACATTAAAATAATGGCGCTATAATCCCAATAGCGTCAAACTATTGAACCGTTATTACAAAATTACGCATAAATACATTCTATGTACAATTAAAAGAACTAAAATAGAACGTTAGAATTGCTTACGTATTTGCCATCCTGATAAATAAAACTATCTTATCATGTGATACCGTTTTTATTGATTAGCAGGTAAGGCATGTAAGCGAGTACGACCTGCGTCTTTTTTCAACACAAAGATTGATCTTGCCAGAGCCAACTGGCCCATGCTTCATGATAAAAAGAAGACATTCACTATTCAATGAGATCCTTTTCAGTCAGAGCGAACCATGCAAACAGAGCAGTCGTCACAGCGAACGGTTACACGGTTATGTATACAATGTGGGCTTTTTTTACTCCAGCATGGTGCAGAAAGCGCGCTGGTTGACGAGCTATCCACTCGCCTCGGCCTGGCGCTTGGCATGGATAGCGTAGAAAGCGCCATCTCCTCCAACGCGATTGTCCTGACTACCATTAAAGATGGGCAATGCCTGACGTCGACCCGAAAAAATCATGATCGCGGCATTAACATGCACGTCGTGACGGAAGTGCAGCACATCGTTATTTTAGCGGAACACAAACTACTGGATATAAAAGGCGTTGAGAAGCGCTTCAGCCAGATTAAGCCGCTACGCTATCCAAGATGGCTGGTCGCATTGATGGTCGGTTTGTCCTGCGCCTGCTTTTGCAAACTCAATAACGGCGGATGGGACGGCGCGGTGATCACCTTTTTCGCCAGCATGGTGGCGATGTATATCCGCCAGATTCTGGCGTCACGGCATTTGCACCCGCAAATCAACTTTTGTATCACCGCCTTTGTGGCGACCACAATATCCGGCCTGTTGCTGACGCTGCCGACCTTTAATCACACCCCAACCATCGCCATGGCTGCCAGCGTGCTGCTGCTGGTTCCGGGTTTTCCGCTGATCAACTCTGTCGCGGATATGTTTAAGGGGCACATTAATACCGGGCTGGCTCGCTGGGCCATTGCCAGTCTCCTGACGTTGGCAACCTGCATTGGGGTGGTTATGTCGATGACCTTATGGGGGCTGCGCGGATGGGCGTGATCGATTTCATTCTGGCGCTGATACAGGACATGATCCTGTCGGCGATCCCGGCTCTGGGCTTTGCCATGGTGTTTAACGTCCCGCACCGCGCGCTTCCCTGGTGTGCGTTACTCGGCGCGCTGGGCCACGGTTCACGAATGGTGATGATGAGCGCAGGGTTTAATATTGAATGGTCAACCTTTATGGCGTCGCTGCTGATTGGCTGCATTGGGATCCAGTGGTCGCGCTGGTATCTGGCGCATCCTAAGGTCTTCACCGTTGCGGCTGTGATCCCGATGTTTCCCGGGATCTCCGCCTACACCGCCATGATCTCCGCGGTAAAAATCGGCCATTTCGGCTACAGCGAAGCGCTGATGATCACCCTGTTAACCAATTTCCTGAAAGCTTCATCGATTGTCGGCGCGCTCTCTATCGGCTTATCCGTACCAGGCTTATGGCTGTATCGCAAACGCCCACGCGTTTAGCGCGGTAATTTCTTAGCGCCTCGCAGAGGGGGAATCTCCCCCTCATCTGCTGCTCTCCTGGTTCTCTGTGTTACTATAAAAGCAGTCCCTTCTCGGTTGTTGTTCAGTTTTGAGAAACATTATGCCCTGCAAAATTTTGACGCCGGACGTCATCAGCATTGACGCCTTACTACACGATCACCACGCGGTACTGGCAAAGTCTGCGGGTGGTGCCGTAGCGGTATTCGCCAACAATGCGCCAGCGTTTTACGCGCTGACGCCTGCGCGACTGGCTCAGTTGTTGGCGCTTGAAGAGAAGCTGTCACGTCCAGGAAGCGATGTGACGTTGGATGCGCAATTTTATGAAGAGCCGCAAGCTGCGCCCGTGGCCGTGCCAATGGGGAAATTTGCGATGTTCGCTGACTGGCAGCCCGATGCCGACTTTCAGCGCCAGGCCGCTCTGTGGGGCGTGGCGTTAAGAGAACCGGTCACCGCCGAGGAACTGGCCTCATTCGTCGCCTACTGGCAGGCCGAAGGCAAAGTCTTTCACCATATTCAGTGGCAGCAAAAACTGGCGCGTAGCGTCCAGATTGGCCGGGCCAGCAATGGCGGAATGCCAAAGCGCGATGTGAACAGTGTCAGCGAACCTGACAGCCATATTCCACCAGGTTTTAGAGGATAACGATGAAAAACGTTGGCGATCTGATGAAACGTCTGCAAAAAATGATGCCGCCCAATGTCGAGCCTGCCTTTAAAACGGGCGAAGAGCTACTGGCATGGCAAAAAGAGCAAGGTGAAATTCGTGCCGCAGCGCTGGCCCGCGAAAACCGGGCCATGAAAATGCAGCGCACATTCAACCGCTCCGGTATCCGTCCGCTGCACCAAAACTGTTCATTCGATAACTATCGGGTGGAATGCGAAGGTCAGATGAACGCCCTGAGCAAAGCCCGCCAGTACGTTGATGAGTTTGACGGCAACATCGCCAGCTTTATTTTCTCGGGCAAACCCGGCACCGGCAAAAACCATCTGGCGGCAGCTATCTGCAACGAACTGCTGCTCCGCGGTAAGTCGGTACTGATCATTACCGTGGCTGATATCATGTCGGCGATGAAAGAAACCTTCAGTAACCGTGAAACCAGCGAAGAACAGTTGCTCAACGATCTTAGCAATGTAGATCTGCTGGTGATCGATGAGATCGGCATGCAGACCGAATCCCGCTATGAAAAAGTGATCATCAATCAGATCGTCGATCGCCGATCGTCCTCAAAACGCCCGACCGGTATGTTAACCAACAGCAATATGGACGAAATGAACAAACTGCTGGGTGAGCGCGTGATGGATCGCATGCGTCTCGGTAACAGCCTGTGGGTGATTTTTAACTGGGACAGCTACCGTAGCCGGGTAACAGGAAAAGAGTATTAACGTATTAGGACCACTCCTAAAGCTGCCAGCGCTATACTGCGCTGAAAAGGCATAACACGAGTTGCATATAATGATGAAAACAACCAAACGTCTGCTGTGCTGTGCGCTTGCCGCCAGTACGCTCATCTCCACCAGCGTTTTTGCCGCCTCCTGGCAGGACTCGCTCTCCAGCGCGGCCAGCGAACTGAGCAAACAAAGCTCCGGCTCGCAGGGCAGCTCGTCGCTCTCCTCCCTGACCAGTCTGCTGAATGGCAGCAATCAGTCACTGACCTCAAGCAGCATGAATAACGCCGCCGGGATCCTGGACTATTGCGCCAAACAGAAACTGGCCTCGGTCACCGACGCGCAAAACGTCAAAAACCAGGTGCTGGATAAACTCGGCCTCAGTGCCCCAGAGCAGAAACAAGACACCAACTACATGGACGGCATTCAGGGCCTGCTCAACGCCAAAGATGGCCAACAGCTGGACCTGAACACAATTGGTAATAGCTCGCTGGCGAAGCAGGTAAAAACCAAGGCCTGCGATCTGGTGTTAAAACAGGGTATGAACTTCATTTCCTGAGGCATTAAATGCCGCGTATCCCCTGCGCGGCATCCCCCTATTCCTGCCGATACAGACCGCCATCACGAAAGCCGTAATTACCCGCAAAAAACGCGCATATCTAAACCAATTCTGAATAACAACGTAATTTAATGTCACTACAATTGCAGCAATATAACAACGCTATTACATTGTTCTCTCACTAAATGATTAGCCTGCCAGGCATGTGCCCGGTTTACTGAGGATCGACCGTGTCAGAATTAATCTCCATCACTCTGTTTCTCGCTTCAGTGCTGATTTATGCCTGGAAAGCGGGTCGCAATACCTGGTGGTTTGCCGCCACGTTAACGGTGCTGGGGATTTTTATTGTCTTAAATATCACACTGTATGCCAGTGACTATTTTACCGGCGACGGAATCAACGACGCGGTGCTTTATACTCTGACCAACAGCCTGACCGGCGCAGGTATCGGGAAATATATTCTGCCTGGCGTCGGCATTGCGCTGGCGCTGACGACCGTCTTCGTCGCCCTCGGCTGGATCCTTCGCCGCCGTCGCCATCACCCGCATCACGTGGGTTACAGCCTACTGGCCCTGCTGCTGGCGCTGGCCTCCGTTGACGCCAGCCCGGCGTTTCACCAGATAACTGAACTGGTGAAATCTCAGTCGCGCGATGGCGATCCGGATTTCCTGACCTATTATAAAGAGCCGTCGAAAACCATCCCTCATCCGAAGCTGAACCTGGTTTATATCTACGGCGAAAGTCTCGAACGCACCTACTTTAATAACGAGGCGTTCCCGGATCTGACCCCGGAGCTCGGCGCGTTGAAAAACGAAGGCATGGATTTCAGCAACACCATGCAGCTACCAGGGACGGATTACACCATCGCTGGCATGGTCGCTTCGCAATGTGGCATCCCGTTATTTGCGCCATTTGAAGGCAACGCCTCGGCATCGGTTTCCAGCTTTTTCCCCAACAATATCTGTCTCGGCGATATCCTGAAAAACTCCGGCTACCAAAACTACTTTGTGCAGGGGGCCAACCTGCGCTTTGCCGGGAAGGATGTGTTCCTGAAATCTCACGGGTTTGATCATCTGTACGGCGCAGAAGAGTTAAAAAGCGTGGTGGCGGATCCCGCATATCGTAACGACTGGGGCTTTTACGATGACACCGTGCTGGACGAAGCATGGGAAAAATTTGAAGAACTATCGCGTTCAGGACAACGTTTTTCACTGTTTACCCTGACCGTGGATACCCATCATCCGGATGGATTTATCTCTCGTAGCTGTAACCGTAAACGTTATGACATCGACGGTAAGGCCAATCAGTCCTTCAGCGCGGTGAGCTGCAGTCAGGAAAACATCGCTGAATTTATTAATAAAATCAAAGCATCCCCGTGGTTTAAAGATACCGTGATCGTGGTTTCTTCCGATCATCTGGCAATGAACAACACCGCCTGGAAGTATCTGAACAAGCAGGACCGCAACAACCTGTTCTTCGTGCTACGCGGCGACCAGCCGCAACAGGATACGCTGGCGGTGAAACGTAACACGATGGATAACGGCGCAACGGTGCTGGATATTCTGGGCGGCGATAACTTTATCGGCCTTGGCCGCAGCAGTTTGTCGGGCGAATCCGTGTCGGAAGTATTCCTCAACATCAAAGAAAAAATGCTGGCGTGGAAGCCCGATATCATCCGCCTGTGGAATTTCCCGAAGGAGATGAAAGAGTTCACCATTGACCAGGACAAGAACATGATCGCGTTCTCCGGCAGTCATTTCCGCCTGCCACTGCTGCTGCGCGTATCGGATAAACGCGTCGAACCACTACCAGAAAGCGAATACTCGGCGCCGTTGCGCTTCCAGTTGGCGGATTTCGCGCCGCGCGATAACTTTGTCTGGGTCGATCGCTGCTACAAAATGGCGCAGCTGTGGGCGCCGGAGTTGGCGCTTTCCACCGACTGGTGCGTCTCTCAGGGGCAACTGGGCGGGCAACAAATTGTGCAGCACGTTGACAAAGCCAAATGGAAAAGCAAAACCGTCTTTAAAGACACGGTGATCGACATGGAGCGCTACAAAGGAAACGTCGATACGCTGAAAATTGTCGATAACGATATTCGCTACAAAGCCGACAGCTTCGTCTTTAACGTGGCGGGCGCGCCGGAAGAGGTGAAACAATTTAGTGGTATTTCACGCCCCGAATCCTGGGGACGCTGGTCCAATGCGCAGCTCAGTGAAGAGGTAAAAATCGAATACAAAGCGCCATTGCCGAAGAAATTCGATCTGGTCATCACCGCCAAAGCCTATGGCGATAACGCCAATCGCCCGATACCCGTGCGCGTTGGCAATGAAGAACAGACGCTGGTGTTAAGCCATGATATCAGCACCACTACCCTACATTTTGAAAACCCGGCAGATGCCAATACGCTGGTGATTATCCCACCCGATCCGGTTGCCACCAACGAGGGCAATATTCTCGGCCACTCGCCGCGGAAGCTGGGGATCGGGATGGTTGAAATCAAAGTGGTGGCAGCTCAGGGTTAAAAAAACAGCGCCCAACACCACTCCGGGCGCTGCATGGCAACCTTATTCCAGACTGTTCACCGCCTGACGCATACCTTGTACCAGAATCATTTCCAGATTGGCTGTCACCTGCTCAGCAAGACCTGGCAATAACGTTAAATCTTCACCCCAGTGCGTGGCCTCGCCGAGCACGGCATTCACCAGTTCCCGCAGCGTTAAATCATTGCCAACTTGCGGCCACAGGCTGGCATACAGATTTATCCACTGCTCGTCATCCTGCAATGGATAGCCTTCCCCGGCCCGTTCACCGCGATAAAACGCCAACAGCGCGGCCAGAGCGAAGGTTAATCGCACAGGCCAACATCCATTTTGCTGGCCCGCCAGCAGCTGCGGCAATATACGGGTGCGGAATTTGGTCATGCCGTTAAGCGCGATGGAAAGTAACTGATGGCGAATGTAGGGGTTCTGAAAACGCCCGCTCACCGCACCGGCAAATTCTCGCAGTTCATCGGCGTCGAGATCCAATACCGGTATAATTTCCTCGCTAATCGCCCGCTCGACAAAACGGCGGACATCGGCATCCTGCATCGCTTCGCCAACGGTATCCAGCCCGCACAGCCAGGCAACCGGCACCAGCGCCGTATGCGCGCCGTTCAGAATCGCGACCTTACGTTCCTTGTACGGCTTAATATCGTTTACTACTCGGATATTCAGAGGGCATTGCGCCAGCTTTAACTCTTCAGCCAGCCATGCAGGTCCCTGAATCACGAACAGATAAAAGTGTTCCGCGGTATCGAGAAATGCATCGTGATAGCCAAGCGTAGCTTCCAGCGCGGCGGCTTCTTCGCGCGGGTAGCCGGTAACAATGCGGTCAACCAGCGTGGAACAGAAGGTATTCGCCGTTTCCACCCAATCGGCAAACGCCGCAGGAAGCTGCCAGTCCTGCGCATACTGCAGCACCAGCGTTTTAAGCGCATCGCCGTTATAGTCGATCAGTTCGCAAGGAATAATCACCCAGCCCTTATCCACCGCCCCCGCAAAATGGTTAAAGCGCTCCAGCAGCAGTCGCGTCAGTTTGGCCGGAAAACTCACCGGCGGGGCATCATCCACACGGTCCGCCGCGTGATAGCTAATCCCGGCTTCAGTGGTGTTCGAAAACACAAAGCGGATGTCCGCATTGTGCGCCAGCGTCAGATACGCCGCGAAATCCTTGTACGGGTTGATTTCGTTATTTACCGAACGAATCAGCCGCGCCTCGCTTACCGCCTCGCCCTGCTCGTTCAACCCACGAATAAGCGTGGTATATAACCCATCCTGAGCATTCAGCGACGGCGGAAAATCGGTATTAATCGGGCGAACGATGGTCACGCCAGCATTGAGATCCGTTTTCTCATTAAGGATATCCAGTTGCCAGTCGACAAACGCCCGCAGAAAATTACCTTCACCAAACTGGATCACGCGCGTAGGGTAGCTGACACCCGGAAAATCACGTCGATTCAATGTCTTCATCACACTTATCCTCTCAGAACGTGATCACGCCTTTAATCAGTTCCCGGTTGTTAATCACGTCCCGCTCGTAGATCTCTGCAAGTTGGGCAAACGCGTAACGGTGCGTGAGCATCATGTCGGCGGTCAGTTTGCCTGCCGACATCAGGCGGCCCACCTTGGCAAAATCTTCCGGGGTCGCGTTGCGACTGCCCATCATGGTGGTCTCTTTCTTATGGAACTCAGGATCGGAGAACTGTAAATCGCCTTTAAACAGCCCAACGAAAACGATGCTGCCCCCATGGCGAATCAAATTCACCGTGTTGTTCATCGCATGCTGATTCCCCGTGGCATCAATGACCTTTTGCGCCAGCGAGCCGCCAAACTGAGCGCGCAATTGCGCATCAAAATCTTCAGCAGACGGATCGATAACCGGAAGATCCAGTCGGGAAACCACATGCTCCCGGCGCGCGGGGCTGGTATCCGCCACCACCACTTGCGCGCCATCGGCTTTGGCAATCGCCGCAGCGCCCAGACCAATCGGACCGGCACCGACCACCAGCACCTGCTCACCCGGCGCTACCGCCGCCCGACGTACCGCATGTGCGCTGATGGCATAAGGCTCAATCAACGCCGCCGCCTGCGGGTCAATGCCCTGCGCATCCAGCAGGTTGGTCACCGGCACGGACAAGTATTCGCTGAAGCCGCCATCCTGGTGCACGCCAATCACTGAAATATTCTCGCAGCAGTTGGTGCGCCCGCTCTGGCATGCCGGACACTGCTGACAGGCCACGTAAGGAATAACCGCCACCTGCTGGCCATTTTTCAGATTTTGTATATTTTTACCCAGCCCGACAATTTCCCCACATATTTCATGGCCTAATACACGTGGATAGCTGAAAAAAGGTTGATTGCCGCCCCAGGCATGAATATCGGTGCCACAAATCCCCACCGACTTAATTTTTATTAATGCCTCACCTTCACCCGGAACAGGTATTTCACGCTCTTTCCAGACTAATTTTTTAGGTTCCTGGCAAATCAACGTATTCATCGTAGACATGATTCTGCTCTCCTGTTTTTTTGTTGCCTCAGATATCGACGAAAATAAAAAAACCGGAGAAAGCGGAAACGTAATCTGTGAATCTCAGCGCATAAAAATGTTTTAAATCGGGTTTTAATAGCGAAAAAGGAGACGCCATGAGCCGTTCACAGAACTTACGCCACAATGTGATTAACCAAATAATCGATGATATGGCGCGTGGTCATATCCCTTCCCCACTTCCGTCGCAAAGCGCGCTGGCCGAGATGTACAACATCAGTCGCACCACCGTGCGCCATATGCTGAGCCATTTAAGCGAATGCGGCGTACTGACGCAGGTCGGCAGCCACTATGTTATCGTGCGTAAACCTGACCATGACGACGGTTTTGCCTGCACCACCGCCTCCATGACCGAGCAAAACCGGATCTTCGAGCAGGCTTTTTTCACCATGATCAACCAGCGCCAACTGCGCGCAGGCGAGAGTTTCTCCGAACTGCAGCTGGCCAGAGCCGCAGGTGTCAGTCCGGTAGTTGTGCGGGAATATCTTTTAAAATTCGAACGTTACAACCTGATTAAAAACGAAAAACGCGGTCAGTGGAGCATGAAGCAGTTCGATCAGGCCTATGCGGAACAGCTGTTTGAACTCAGAGAAATGCTTGAGACCCATTCTTTACAGCATTTCCTCAATCTGCCCGATGATGACCCGCGCTGGCTGCAGGCCAAAACGCTGTTGGAGCGCCATCGCATCCTGCGCGACAGCATCGGCAGCAGCTTTCGTATGTTCTCGCAGTTAGACCGTGAGTTTCATGCTTTACTGCTCTCTGCTGCCGACAATATATTTTTTAATCAATCACTTGAAATCATCTCCGTGATTTTCCACTTCCACTATCAGTGGGATGAAAGCGATCTTAAACAGCGCAATATCATTGCCATCGATGAGCATATGACTATCCTCAGCGCGCTGATCTGCCGCAGCGACCTGGATGCCACCCTGGCGCTATGTAACCATTTGAATACAGCCAAACAATCGATGATCCGCTCCATCAATCAAAGTAGCGCTGCCGCGCATTAAGTACCGATAAAAAACAGCAAACCATTACCGGGAGCACGATTTTATAAAAATATAAACCCCTGAAAAATACCTCTTGCCTATGCTCACGCTAAGTCGACTGCATTAAAAACTTTTGTGAGCGGTGATGAGTAAATTGATTCATCACTGGTATTTTTTCAATACTGCACAGCCCACTGCTGTGTGAAAATAAATTATTGAGGTTCAGGAGTCCGGCGTGGAAAAAAATAATATTACCCTCGACCCGAGTTCTTCGTTTGACACGTCGTCATCAGCGGATATTAATGTTCCGCCTGAGGGCATGGTACAACGCAGTAGCCGAATTAAACGTATTCAGACCACAGCAATGATTTTATTATTTTTTGCTGCGGTGATTAATTACCTCGACCGTAGTTCATTATCAGTCGCCAACTTAACAATTCGGGAAGAACTGGGGCTGAGCGCCACGCAAATCGGCGTCCTGCTGTCGGTCTTCTCTCTCGCTTACGGTATTGCACAACTGCCCTGCGGCCCGCTGCTGGATCGCAAGGGTCCGCGCATTATGTTAGGACTCGGGATGTTCTTCTGGTCGCTGTTTCAGGCGCTGTCCGGGATGGTACACAGCTTCACTCAGTTTGTGCTGGTGCGTATTGGCATGGGGATCGGCGAAGCGCCCATGAACCCGTGCGGCGTAAAAGTCATCAACGACTGGTTTAACATCAAAGAGCGCGGCCGCCCCATGGGTTTATTTAACGCCGCCTCCACCATCGGCGTCGCCATTAGTCCACCGATTTTGGCTGCAATGATGCTGGTTATGGGCTGGCGCTGGATGTTTATTACCATCGGCGTGCTGGGCATTTTCCTCGCCATCGGCTGGTACATGTTGTATCGCAACCGCGAGCAGATTGATCTGAGCGCCACAGAACAGGCTTACCTGAACGCCGGCAGCGTCAATGCCCGCCGCGATCCGCTGAGCTTTGCCGAATGGCGCAGCCTGTTCCGCAACCGTACCATGTGGGGCATGATGCTGGGCTTTAGCGGCATCAACTACACCGCATGGTTATACCTGGCCTGGCTGCCGGGCTACCTGCAGACCTCCTACAATCTGGATTTAAAAAGCACCGGCTTAATGGCGGCCATTCCGTTCCTGTTTGGCGCAGCTGGCATGCTGATTAACGGTTTTGTCACCGACTGGCTGGTGAAAGGCGGTATGGCACCGATTAAGAGCCGGAAGATTTGTATTATCGCCGGGATGTTCTGCTCTGCAGCCTTCACCTTCGTGGTACCGCAGGCGACAACGTCAATGACCGCGGTGTTACTGATCGGTATGGCGCTGTTCTGTATCCACTTCGCCGGAACCTCCTGCTGGGGCTTAATCCACGTCGCCGTCGCCTCACGTATGACCGCCTCCGTAGGCAGTATCCAGAACTTTGCCAGTTTTATCTGCGCGTCCTTCGCGCCGATCGTTACCGGCTTTATTGTGGATACCACTAACTCTTTCCGCCTGGCGCTGATTATCTGCGGTTGCGTCACCATGGTGGGCGCCCTCGCCTACATCATCCTGGTGCGCCAGCCCATTAGCGATCCGCGTAAAGATTAATCCTCCAGATGCCCGATAACACCGCGCTTATCGGGCATGTTATGCTCCACGTATGAACATTATCTTGCGCGCCACGACTCTGGCAGAAACTGCCGCTCTTCCCGCCATCGAACGATCTGCGGGGCAACGTTTTTTACTCATCCCCGACCTGGCGTGGATTGCTGACGACCAGATTATATCGGCTGCTCAGCATCGGGCATTTGCCGCCGCAGGCATGAGCTGGCTGGCGCAGGTCGATGAGCGTCCGGTCGGTTTTTTGGTAGCCGAAACGCTGGGGTCATCGCTGTTTATTGCCGAACTGTCGCTGCATCTGGAGTGGCAGGGAAAAGGAATTGGCCGCAGATTGATTGGCTATGTTGCCGAGCAGGCTCGCGAGAAAGGTTATACGTCACTGACGCTGACCACTTTCCGCGATGTGCCGTGGAATGCGCCATTGTATGCGCGACTGGGTTTTGAAATGCTGGCTGACGAGACGCTTTCGCCGGAATTGCGCGAAAAAAGAGCTGAAGAGGTGGCGCACGGGCAGACGTACGAACGACGCTGCGCCATGCGCCTGATGCTGCGTTGATTGCCCGATGGCGGCTACGCCTTATCGGGCATCACAGGCTTAGAACGTTTCCCAGTTATCCCCGGCATCAGTTACCGCTGCTTTACGCGGCTGGACCGTTGAAACCGGTTTAGCGGCGGCAACGTCGCGCGCGCGCTGCTGGTCATGCTGAATACGGAACACGGCTACGGCCTGGGTCAGACGGCTGGCCTGCTCTTCCAGCGCCGCAGCGGCAGCGGCGGATTCTTCCACCAGCGAGGCGTTCTGCTGCGTCACGCGATCCATCTCTGCAACGGCCAGACCCACCTGGTCGATACCGCGGCTCTGCTCATCAGAGGCGGAGGCAATTTCACCCATGATATCGGTCACGCGGGTCACCGCATTGACGATCTCATCCATGGTTTCACCGGCGCTTTCCACCAGCGTTGACCCCACATCCACACGGCTGACCGAGTCTTCAATCAGGCTCTTGATCTCGCGCGCGGCCTGCGCACTACGCTGTGCCAGGTTACGCACTTCACCCGCAACCACCGCAAAACCACGCCCCTGCTCGCCCGCACGTGCGGCTTCTACCGCGGCGTTGAGCGCCAGAATATTGGTCTGGAAGGCAATGCCATCAATAACGCTGATAATATCGGCGATTTTCTGCGAACTGGAAGCGATGTCGCGCATGGTTTGCACCACGTTATCAACCACTTTACCGCCTTTCTGCGCGGTTTCTGAAGCGCTCAGCGCCAGATGGCTGGCCTGACGCGCGTTTTCGGCGTTCTGCTTCACGGTCGCCGTCAGCTGTTCCATGCTGGCCGCCGTTTCTTCCAGAGAAGCCGCCTGCTGCTCGGTACGTGAGGAGAGATCGTTGTTGCCCATCGCAATCTCGCTGGCGCCGCTGTAAATCGCGTTAGCGCCGTTACGCACGTCACCCACGGTGTTCATCAGTTCACCCTGCATGTGGCGCAGGCTTTCCGCCAGTTGTCCAATCTCGTTGGAACCTTCCACCTCAATACGCTTCACCAAATCGCCGCTGGCGATATGACGAATGCTTTCAATCAGGCGGTTCATCGGAGAGATCAGCGTCAGTTTGATACCAAACCACACCGCAACGATAGCGGCCAGCACGGTAATCAGTACACACACCAGCACCCACATCGCCTGGCTATAGGAAACGTTATTGTCCTCAACCGCGATGTCATACAGGCGATCGTTCTGCTGCATGTAACTCATGTACTGCTTCTCAAAACCGTCCTGATAGCTCTGAGTCGGTTGATCAAAAAACGCGTTGATCTTGCCTTCACCCAGTAACTGGATCAGCTCCGCCAGCGCGCCGTGATAGATGTCATAGGTGCGGTTGATCTCCTGGAACGCGGCTTCGCTTTGACGCGGATCGCGCGGAAGCGACTCGTAAATCGCCCAGTTTTTTTCGGTCAGCTTCAGGGCATTGCTCGCCACCTGCATCAGTTCTGCAACGGTCGCGCCGCTGCCGATGTTGCTCTGATCCATCATGTAGCGAATCCCCGCCCGGTTCAGGGTATTACGCGTTTGCAGTAGCTCAACCCAGGTAGCGTTCAGCGCAGACTGCTGCTGGCGAATGGTTTGCAGAACGGTAAAGTTCTCTTTGTCATTCTTCAGTGAGTTAAAAAACAAGCCGCCTGAGGCGAGCTGTAAAAGGCCAAATAGCGCCAATACCAGCAGTAAGCTGGTAACAATCTTCATTCGTTTTAACATGTTTTCTCTTTCCGCTAGACAGATACTCTGGTTTTCGGCCTGGAAAGAGAAAACTTTATGGTGCCAGCAATTGCTACATAATTATCGTTTCCGCATTAAATTTCGTTCCCTATGACAAATTACGCAAAAAATTACTCGTTCCATTGCGTCTTAGGTGTAGGATTCCCGTTTTTAAGGAAAGGATGCTTGTATGTTGAATCGCGATTTTGATCACCTATCCACCCTCGCGCACCACTTTTTTGAACGTGAAGATATTCGCCAAAAACTTAATATCATCGATCAGTACAACATCTCCGGTTGGGAAGTCTGGATGCAGATAGAATTTGCCAATCTTTTGGCTTCGACGGGTCATGAATGGTGGCGTGAACAAACTCTCGCCTGCGATCTGCGGAAAAATCCACAGCGTTTGTCTGTACGTGCAGATTTCTTGTTGCGGAAAAAAGGCTGGACTCAAGACAGCTACATTGCACTTGAACTCAAGCAGAACCAGGATCCGACAAGTTGCGTCAGAAATATGATTGCGGATTTGGTTAAAAGCGCCAAAATCAAACGTTCAGAATTAGAGCTGCGTAGCTTCTGGACGCTCGGGGTAACACCCCGCATAGACAAAGAGCGCCTCGATGAACTTATTGACCACTATCTGGATGAAAAATATTACCTGACTAAATCACGTAAGAAACATGTGTTGTTAAGAGACATCGAACAAACGCCTTACTGTTATATCGTCATCTAAGTATCTCAGTCAGATACTGTGTCAGTGGGGAAACACGGCATTTAGGCAAGCGAACACTATAATGCCGTGATCTCAATCACATAAACTCCCCCATTCACCCTCATTGCTAACCGCTCACTGACATTTGAGACCGCTTAAGCTGACATACAACCGCTCACTTATTTACCTTACTTTACGCGCGTAATTCTCTGGCAAGATCCCTCCAACATAGCAGTCAATTTACCTCCTCAAACACAAGATCAAACCCACGCGGCTTCGGCCAATTATTAATTAGATACCAGGTTTTACTATGGATACGAAAAAGATATTCAAGCACATACCCTGGGTGATTCTCGGAATCATCGGTGCATTCTGCCTCTCGGTAGTGGCATTACGTCGGGGTGAGCACATTAGTGCCCTGTGGATCGTGGTGGCCTCAGTTTCTGTTTATCTGGTGGCCTATCGTTACTACAGTCTGTACATCGCCCAGAAAGTGATGAAACTTGACCCGACGCGCGCTACGCCGGCGGTCATCAACAATGATGGTCTGAACTACGTTCCTACTAACCGTAACGTATTGTTTGGGCACCACTTTGCCGCTATCGCAGGTGCAGGTCCGCTGGTCGGACCGGTACTGGCCGCGCAGATGGGCTACCTGCCCGGTACGCTATGGCTGCTGGCAGGCGTGGTGCTGGCCGGTGCGGTACAGGACTTCATGGTGCTGTTTATCTCTTCCCGCCGTAACGGCGCATCTCTGGGCGAGATGATCAAAGAAGAGATGGGCCCGATCCCGGGAACCATTGCTCTCTTCGGCTGCTTCTTAATCATGATCATCATCCTGGCGGTACTGGCGCTGATCGTGGTGAAAGCGCTGGCGGAAAGCCCGTGGGGTGTCTTCACCGTCTGCTCAACCGTACCGATTGCGCTGTTTATGGGGATCTACATGCGATTCCTGCGCCCGGGACGTGTGGGCGAAGTGTCGGTAATTGGTATTGTGCTGCTGGTAGCTTCAATCTACTTCGGCGGCGTGATTGCGCACGATCCGTTCTGGGGCCCGGCGCTGACCTTTAAAGACACCACCATCACCTTTACCCTGATCGGTTACGCGTTTATCTCTGCGCTGCTGCCGGTATGGCTGATCCTCGCCCCGCGCGACTATCTGGCGACCTTCCTGAAAATCGGCGTTATCGTCGGCCTGGCGGTGGGGATTGTTATCCTCAACCCGGAACTGAAAATGCCGGCGATGACGCAGTACGTTGATGGTACTGGCCCGCTGTGGAAAGGCGCACTGTTCCCGTTCCTGTTCATCACCATCGCCTGTGGTGCGGTATCTGGATTCCACGCGCTGATTGCTTCCGGTACCACGCCGAAGCTGCTGGCTTGTGAAACCGACGCGCGTTTCATTGGCTATGGCGCAATGCTGATGGAATCCTTTGTGGCGATTATGGCGCTGGTTGCAGCCTCCATCATCGAACCGGGTCTGTACTTCGCGATGAACACCCCGCCTGCGGGCCTTGGCATCACCATGCCGAACCTGCATGAAATGAGCGGTGAGAACGCGCCGCTGATTATGGCGCAGTTGAAAGATGTCACCGCACATGCGGCGGCGACCGTCAGCTCCTGGGGCTTCGTGATTTCGCCTGAGCAGATCCTGCAGACCGCGAAAGACATCGGTGAACCGTCCGTTCTGAACCGCGCAGGTGGCGCGCCGACGCTGGCTGTGGGTATCGCTCACGTGTTCCACAAAGTGCTGCCGATGGCTGACATGGGTTTCTGGTACCACTTCGGTATTCTGTTTGAAGCACTGTTCATCCTGACCGCACTGGATGCCGGTACCCGTTCTGGCCGCTTTATGCTGCAGGATTTACTGGGTAACTTCGTCCCGTTCCTGAAGAAAACCGACTCTCTGGTGGCGGGTGTCATCGGTACTGCAGGCTGCGTAGGCCTGTGGGGTTACCTGCTGTATCAAGGCGTGGTTGACCCGCTGGGCGGCGTTAAGAGCCTGTGGCCGCTGTTTGGTATCTCTAACCAGATGCTGGCTGCCGTGGCGCTGGTTCTCGGCACCGTGGTGCTGGTTAAAATGCAGCGCACCAAATACATCTGGGTTACCGTGGTTCCGGCAGTATGGCTGCTGATCTGCACCACCTGGGCGCTGGGTCTGAAACTGTTCAGCACCAACCCGCAGATGGAAGGCTTCTTCTTTATGGCGAATCAGTACAAAGAGAAGATTGCTAACGGCGGCGAACTGACCGCTCAGCAGATTGCCAATATGAACCATATCGTCGTCAACAACTACACCAACGCAGGTCTGAGTATTCTGTTCCTGGTGGTGGTGTACAGCATCATTTTCTACGGGTTCCGTACCTGGCAGAAAGCCCGCGCCATCAACGGTCGCTCCGATAAAGAGACGCCGTATGTACCGGTGCCGGAAGGCGGCGTGAAGACCTCTTCACACCACTAAGATGTATTCAGCCCCGCTTCGGCGGGGCTTTTCGCTTATCAGGATTGTTTATGTTTGGTACTTTAGGGCAAGCTAAAAAATATCTCGGTCAGGCGGCGAAGATGCTGATTGGCATTCCGGACTACGACAACTACGTCGAGCACATGAAGACCAACCATCCCGATAAGCCGTACATGACCTACGAAGAATTCTTCCGCGAGCGCCAGGAAGCCCGCTACGGTAGCGGCGGAAGCAGTTGCTGTTAGAAGGAGAAGTGAATGACCCCGATTGCAGTTACCCTACTCACCGGTTTTCTTGGCGCGGGTAAAACCACCCTGCTACGCCATATTCTCAACGAGCAGCACGGTTACAAGATTGCCGTTATCGAAAACGAATTCGGCGAAGTCTCAGTGGACGATCAGCTGATCGGCGACCGCGCCACGCAGATTAAGACCCTGACCAACGGCTGCATTTGCTGTACCCGCTCCAGTGAGCTGGAAGATGCCTTGTTAGACCTGCTCGACAACCTCGACAAAGGCACTATCAATTTTGACCGTCTGGTGATCGAGTGCACCGGCATGGCCGACCCCGGCCCGATTATCCAGACCTTTTTCTCCCATGAAGTGATTTGCGAACGCTACCTGCTGGACGGCGTGATTGCGCTGGTTGACGCGGTGCATGCTGACGATCAGATGAACCAGTTCACCATCGCCCAGTCGCAGGTCGGCTATGCTGACCGCATCCTGCTGACCAAAACCGACGTCGCAGGTGAAAGCGAGAAACTGCGTGAGCGCCTGACGCGCATCAACGCCCGTGCGCCGATTTACACCGTGACGCATGGCGACATCGATCTTTCGCTGCTGTTCGACACCAACGGTTTTATGCTGGAAGAGAACGTGATCAGCGCCAAACCGCGCTTCCACTTTATCGCTGACAAGCAAAACGATATTTCCTCGATCGTCGTCGAACTGGATTATCCGGTGAACATCAGCGACGTGTCGCGCGTAATGGAAAACCTGCTGCTGGAATCCGCCGAGAAGCTGCTGCGCTATAAAGGCATGCTGTGGATTGAAGGCGAGCCAAACCGCCTGCTGTTCCAGGGCGTCCAGCGCCTGTACAGCGCCGACTGGGACCGCCCGTGGGGCGACGAACAACCGCACAGCCTGCTGGTGTTTATTGGCATTCAGTTGCCGGAAGATGAGATCAGAGCCGCGTTTGCGGGATTGAAGAAGTAATCCCCTGCTGAATTGCCCGGTGACGTGATGTGACCGGGCCTGAAAATCCCGCTCCTTGTAGGCCGGATAAGGCGCAGCCGCCATCCGGCACTGGCCGTTTTCATTCCGATAAATGATTCACCCCATGGAATTTTTCACCTGGTATGGCAAGCTATTGTCATTGCACTCGTTAAGGGATCAACGTGAAAAATTACAAAGTGATTACCCCGCTTTTTCCGACCTACGCCCAGGTTAAAGCGATGATGAAAGCCATTTCAGGCTATTCCCTGAAATCGGTACGCAGCATGATTACCGCCATCTTTGAACAAACCGGTACCCCGCAAAACCCGGTCGACTGGTCAGAACCTGATTTATGGATCAACGAGCGCTTAAGCGGCGAAGATGCCGAAATTGCGCTACGTATCTGGCAAACCGACAATCATATTCTGAACCCACGCCACAGCTACGGCTGCTACCTGTTCCTCAACTACCCGCTGTTTGATCTGATGGCAAGCACCGCCGATGACATCTGGGCACCGACCGCTCGCGGCGAACGTTTTCTGCAAGACGACGACGAAACGCTGCGCTGGCTGGACGACCAGGAAGGGCTGATACAACTGCTGGAACTGCTTGCCGGTCGTGAAATGTCGCGCCGTGGGGATCTGCTACCAGAATGGCTGGCGTTTTTGCATCAGCATTCTAAATTTGCCTCCGACCGCTCGGCAAAAAGCACGCTCTACTCGCGCCTGTATAACCTGATTGACCGCCAGCTGGCGACCAGAGAAGGGATGAGCTACCGCATTACTGACACAGGTCGCCAGTGGCTGACACAAGCGCTGCCAACCAAAAAGACGGACCCGCGTAAGGCGCTGCTCGATGCGGTAAAACGCTACAACGAGCAGCAAAAAGAGGTACTACGCGAACAGCTTTCTACCATGAACCCCTACAAGTTCGAGCATCTTGTGGCGCAGCTTCTTGAAGCGATGGGCTATGAAGAGGTCGAGGTCACCAAAGCCTCTGGCGATAAAGGCGTGGATGTGATTGGTAAGGTGCAGGTGGGCATCACCACCATTACCGAAGTGGTGCAGGTGAAGCGGATGCAGAACACCATTACCCGCCCGTATATCGATCAACTGCGCGGCGCACTGCCTTATCACAAAGCCATTCGCGGCACGCTGATCACCACCGGCAAGTTTGCTGCTAAATGCGCGGAAGCGGCGCTGTTTCCGGGAGCCGCCCCTATCACGCTGATTGACGGCGATCGCCTGCTGGAAATGTTGATAGAAAATAACGTTGGCATTCGACGCAGCAATGCTGTCGAGCTGCTGGATGTCGATTTACAGCTGTTTGATGAGCTGGAGATTGAGTAACGTGCAAAGCGCGGTAGCAAAGCTATTTCTGTTCATGGCTTGCATAACAATATTGTGTAAAATCAGAGCAATCCCATTATCGGTAGAGAACGGACATGGCTGACCTGAACCTGAGTACCCTGACGGAAGCAGACATCATCACCAAACGCGTTATGCCCGCCATCCTTGATGCTGGCTGGAACGACGCAACGCAAATCAGACAAGAGGTCAAACTCCGGGACGGTAAGGTCATCGTGCGCGGCAAAGTCGCGGCGCGTAGAACGGTGAAATCCGCCGATATCGTGCTGTATTACAAGCCGGGCATTCCGCTGGCAGTGATTGAAGCCAAAGCCAACAAGCATGAAATCGGCAAAGGGATGCAGCAGGGCATCGAGTACGCACGCCTGCTGGACGTTCCTTTTGTTTTTGCCACCAATGGCGATGGCTTTATCTTCCACGATGCCACAGTTGCTGACGGCGAACTAATGGAAAAACCGATTACCCTTGGCGAATTCCCATCTCCCTCAGAACTGTGGCAAAAATTATGCTTATCAAAAGGCTATACTGAAGCTCAGCTTCCGGTGATTACCCAGGACTACTACGACGACGGCAGCGGCAAAGCGCCGCGTTATTACCAGCTACAGGCCATCAATAAAACCATTGAAGCCGTTTCCGCCGGGCAGAACCGCGTTCTGCTGGTGATGGCAACCGGCACCGGGAAAACCTACACCGCCTTCCAGATTATCTGGCGCTTATGGAAAGCGAAAAGTAAGAAGCGGATCCTGTTCCTCGCCGATCGCAACATTCTGGTCGATCAGACCAAAAACAACGACTTCCTGCCGTTTGGCACGGCGATGACCAAGGTCACCGGGCGCACCATCGACCCGGCATTTGAAATCCATCTCGCGCTGTATCAGGCCATCACCGGCCCGGAAGAAGATCAAAAAGCCTTTAAACAGGTGGCCCCGGATTTCTTTGACCTGATTGTCATCGACGAATGCCATCGCGGCAGCGCTTCGGAAGACAGCGCGTGGCGCGAAATCCTCGACTATTTCAGCACCGCCACGCAGATTGGCTTAACCGCCACACCGAAAGAGACCCATGAAGTCTCCAGCACTGATTACTTCGGCGACCCGGTGTATATCTACTCGCTGAAAGAAGGCATCGAAGACGGCTTCCTTGCCCCTTATAAAGTGGTGCGCGTCGACATCGACGTTGATCTTCAGGGCTGGCGTCCCACCAAAGGCCAGACGGATAAAAACGGCGAGCTGATTGACGACCGCATCTACAACCAGAAAGATTTTGATCGCACGATGGTGATTGATGAACGCACCGAACTGGTGGCGAAAACCATTACCGATTACCTCAAACGCACCAATCCGATGGATAAAACCATCATCTTCTGTAACGACATCGATCACGCGGAACGGATGCGCCGCGCGCTGGTCAATCTCAACCCGGAACAGGTCAAAAAGAACGACAAGTACGTGATGAAAATCACCGGCGATGACGACATTGGCAAAGCCCAACTGGATAACTTTATTAACCCCAAAAAGGCCTATCCGGTTATCGCCACCACCTCCGAACTGATGACCACCGGCGTGGATGCCAAAACCTGCAAACTGGTGGTGCTGGACCAAAACATTCAGTCGATGACCAAGTTCAAGCAGATCATCGGCCGCGGCACCCGCATCGATGAACGCTACGGCAAGCTATGGTTCACCATCCTCGACTTCAAAAAGGCCACCGAACTGTTTGCCGACGAACGCTTCGACGGTATCCCGGAAAAGGTGATGGATACCACGCCGGAAGATATCGCCGACCCGGACTCTGATTTTGAAGAGCAGTTCGACGAGCACGAAGAAGAGACTGAAGATGAAATCACCGGTGCTGATGAAGATCCCGCGCCGTATACCATCACCGGCTCAGACGATGTCGGCCCACTGCCGGAAGACGACGAGAACAAAGTGCGCAAGTTTCACGTCAACGGCGTCGCCGTGGGCGTGATTGCCCAGCGCGTGCAGTATTACGACGCCGACGGCAAGCTGGTCACTGAATCCTTCAAAGATTACACCCGCAAAACGCTGCTCAAAGAGTACGCCTCGCTGGATGATTTCACCCGCAAGTGGCAGGACGCCGAGCGCAAACAGGCCATCATCAAGGAACTGGAGCAGCAGGGGATCATCTGGGAAGTGCTGGCGGAAGAGGTCGGTAAAGAGCTCGACCCGTTCGACATGCTGTGCCACGTGGTGTATGGTCAACCGCCGTTAACCCGCAAAGAGCGGGCGGAGAACGTGCGTAAGCGCAACTACTTCACCAAATACTCCGACGCCGCGCAGGCGGTGCTGAACACGCTGCTGGATAAATACGCCGACGCGGGCGTGCAGGAAATAGAGAGTATTCAGGTGCTGAAGCTCAAGCCGTTCGACAGCATGGGTACGCTGCCGGAGATCATTAAAAGCGGATTCGGCGACCGTAACGGGTATAATCAGGCCATCAGCGAGCTGGAGAGCGAAATCTACCACTTACCGCCCCGCTCCGCGTAACCACTCCCCTTTTGCGCCTTCTGCTGCCGCCGCGTAGCAGAAGGCCTTATTGTTAATGAAACACGGAACACATCATGTCGATCAGCTCGGTTATCAAATCATTACAGGACATCATGCGCAAAGACGCCGGCGTGGACGGCGATGCGCAGCGCCTCGGCCAGCTCTCCTGGCTGCTGTTTCTGAAAATCTTTGACGCCCAGGAAGAAGCGCTGGAACTGGAGCAGGATAACTATCAGTACCCGATCCCGCAGCGCTACCTGTGGCGCACCTGGGCGGCAAACGCGGAGGGCATTACCGGCGACGCCCTGCTGGAGTTCGTCAATGACGACCTGTTCCCAACGCTGAAAAACCTCACCGCCCCCATTGATAAAAACCCGCGCGGCTTTGTGGTCAGACAGGCGTTCAGCGATGCCTATAACTACATGAAAAACGGCACCCTGCTGCGTCAGGTGATCAACAAGCTCAACGAAATTGACTTCACCAGCGCCAGCGAACGCCACCTGTTCGGCGACATTTACGAACAGATCCTCAAAGATCTGCAATCGGCGGGCAATGCCGGTGAATTCTATACCCCGCGCGCCGTCACCCGCTTTATGGTCGATCGCGTCGATCCGAAGCTCGGCGAGTCGATTATGGACCCGGCCTGCGGCACCGGCGGCTTCCTCGCCTGCGCGTTCGATCACGTAAAAAACAACTACGTGAAGAGCGTGGCCGATCACCAGACGCTGCAACAGCAGATCCACGGCGTGGAGAAAAAGCAGCTCCCGCACCTGCTGGCGACTACCAATATGCTGCTTCACGGTATCGAAGTGCCGGTGCAAATTCGTCACGACAACACCCTCAACAAGCCGCTGTCGTCGTGGGATGAACAGCTTGATGTCATCGTCACCAACCCGCCGTTCGGCGGAACCGAAGAAGATGGCATCGAGAAGAATTTCCCGGCAGAGATGCAGACCCGCGAAACGGCGGATCTGTTCCTGCAACTGATTATTGAAGTGCTGGCGAAAAACGGTCGCGCGGCGGTGGTGCTGCCGGACGGCACGCTGTTTGGCGAAGGCGTGAAAACCAAAATCAAAAAGCTGCTCACCGAGGAGTGCAACCTGCACACCATCGTGCGTTTGCCGAACGGCGTGTTTAACCCGTACACCGGGATCAAAACCAACCTGTTATTCTTTACCAAGGGCCAGCCGACCAAAGAGATCTGGTTCTACGAGCACCCGTACCCGGCGGGCGTGAAGAACTACAGCAAAACCAAGCCGATGAAGTTTGAGGAGTTCCAGACCGAGATCGACTGGTGGGGCAACGAGGCCGACGGCTTCGCCAGCCGCGTCGAGAACGAGCAGGCGTGGAAGGTCAGCATCGACGAGGTGATTGCCCGCAACTTTAACCTCGATATCAAGAACCCGCACCAGGCGGAAACCGTCAGCCACGATCCAGATGAACTGCTGGCGCAATATGCCAAACAGCAGGAAGCGATCCAGACCCTGCGCCACCAGCTGCGCGATATTCTCGGCGCGGCGCTCTCCGGTAAGGAGGCCAACTGATGGCGGTGGAAAAACTGATTGTCGACCATATCGACACCTGGACCACGGCGCTGCAAACCCGCTCCACGGCAGGGCGCGGCAGCTCGGGCAAGATTGACCTGTACGGGATTAAAAAGCTGCGCGAGCTGATCCTGGAGCTGGCGGTGCGCGGCAAGCTGGTGCCGCAGGATCCGAACGACGAGCCAGCGTCAGAATTGCTGAAACGCATTGCGGCGGAAAAGGCCGAGCTGGTGAAGCAGGGGAAAATTAAAAAGCCCAAGCCGCTGCCGGAGATTAGCGAGGAGGAGAAACCGTTTGAGCTGCCGGTGGGGTGGGAGTGGATACAGATTAGTGAAATTGGTCATGATTGGGGACAAAAAACACCTGATGAAGATTTCACTTACATTGATGTCGGCTCGATAAATAAAGAGTATGGCATTATTGAAGAGCCATCTATTCTTTCAGCGAAAGATGCACCATCCCGAGCAAGAAAAATTGTTCAAAAAGGAACCGTCATATATTCAACTGTCCGCCCATATTTATTGAATATAGCGATCATTGAGAGCGTCTTCTCCCCAGAGCCGATCACTAGCACAGCCTTTGCTATTATTCATCCTTACTCCGCGATGAATGCTAATTTCATATATTATTATCTACGCTCTCCTGTATTTATTAATTATGTTGAAAGTTGTCAGACAGGAGTTGCCTATCCGGCAATCAATGACAAGCAGTTCTTTTCTGGGATAATCGCAGTTCCGCCGTCATCCGAACAGGTCCGCATAACTAAAAAAATCAAAGAACTTATGTCCCTCTGCGACCAACTGGAACAACACTCCCTGACCAGTCTGGACACCCACCAACAACTGGTTGAAACCCTGCTAACCACGCTAACCGACAGCCAGAACGCCGATGAACTGGCCGAAAACTGGGCGCGTATCAGCGAGCATTTCGACACGCTGTTTACCACCGAGGCCAGCATTGACGCCTTAAAACAGACCATTCTACAACTGGCGGTGATGGGCAAACTGGTGCCGCAGGATCCGAACGATGAACCGGCTTCTGAACTGCTCAAACGTATTGCGCAGGAAAAAGTGCAATTGGTGAAAGACGGGAAAATTAAAAAGCAAAAACCGTTGCCGCCGATTAGTGATAAGGAAAAACCGTTTGAACTGCCTATAGGTTGGGAATGGTGTCGTTTAGGAGAATGCATCAACCTAATTTCTGGACAGCACCTGAAACCAGATGAATATGAAGAAGATTGCCATGGTGAAATGCTTCCTTATATTACTGGGCCGGCCGAATTTGGACTAATCAGCCCAACTTATTCCAAATATACAAATGAAAAAAGGGCTATTGCTGCTAAGGGCGACATTTTAATTACGTGTAAAGGTGCAGGGCTTGGAAAGCTTAACGTCGCTGATACCAATATAGCCATTAGTCGTCAACTAATGGCTATTAATGTAATTAGCATGAATTCAGAATATCTTAAAATTGTACTTGATAGCATGTATGGTTATTTTCAATCTAAAGGGGTTGGTATAGCTATACCTGGAATATCACGAGAAGATGTGATGGAGCCATTAATTATGCTTCCTCCATTCGAAGAACAAAAAAGAATAATGGAAAACTTATATAAATTAAGTTTTCTTATCGAAGATATAAAATTCAGGATTAAATCCGCCCAACAAATCCAGCTCCACCTGGCCGACGCCCTCACCGACGCCGCCATAAATTAACCCGCCCCCAGAAACCAATAAAGCGGCTAAATAGCCGCTTTACTCCCATCATCAGAAATAATGTTTCTCTTCATCCGCGCCGTTATTTTCATTGATTTTCAGCTGGACTTTCCTTCTATTCCCTGATGATATGTACAGGTATTTTTCGCAAGGCACCCGTGCTGCAACACGAGCGCCTTGCTAATCACAATCACTATTTTAGGAGAATAGCCATCATGACTACCCCGCATTCTATTGCAGAATTCACCGATCCAGAAGTCTCCCCGGCAAATAATCGTCTGGGGACCGTCACTTATGCGAGTCGTTATCCGGATTACACGCATGTTCCGGCAATTATTATGAAAGGCCACTGGCTGCAAATTCGATGTCAGAGTGATGCCCGGCTGCATTGTGCTGACGACAAAGCTACCGGAGCCGGAAGAACCCGCGTTATTGCAGTCGCTGCGTCGGGTGTGCAAGCTGTCCGCGCGTAAGCAACAGCAGGTGCAGGAGTTTATCGACGTGATTTCGGCGAAGCCGCGCAAGCAGGGATAACTTCTAAGATGCCAGACGGCGCTAAAGTATAGATTCACGTTTGTGCCGGGTGGCGGCTACGCCTTACCCGGCCTACATGTTTAGCGATATCAATACGTTGTCTAGATTTCATGTGGGCCTGATAAGCGAAGCGCCATCAGGCGCTGATTTGTCATCAGCCTCACTGCTTCTGCGGGCCGCTTGTTCAACCCTTAAGCGATCACTCAGATCTCGCCATTTATATTGTCTTATTAAAGGGAACAGAATTTTCGACAGTATTGATCATAACCGCAATACACCGTTTCCCTTCTGCCGTTTTGATCTTATACATTTCCCTGATGGAGTTAACAAATAGCTTATTCATTTCTTCTTCTGACTCAGGGAAAGAGGCAAATGCACATATCTGCTCAATAGTCAGCAATGGTTTCTTATCGTTGAGAATAGCCAGAACACCGGCGGGGTTATGTGGAATGGCTTCAGATACCGCCCCCTGCAAATCTTCCGCAGTACTGGCATCAACTCCGGGTTCCAAAGCACTTGCCACCATTAACCAGTCATTATTACCTTTGCTAATTTCAGGAATAATATGGCTCCACCATTCTGATTCATTGTCATTATAAAGTGTGTGTACAACAGCATTTGCTCCTTTTTCATTTATCATCTGCAGAAGCTGAGGTGCAGTATGCTCTGCAGCGCAGGAAGCACCAGAAAGCATAAATAGAAAGAAGGTAACAATAAATTTCACTGTCTTATCCATTCATAATGACACATCGTTTAAAATCTGTCTCTTATACACATCTGACGCTGCCGACGACGGAGAGAG
>ERZ1026976.109-NODE-109-length-35417-cov-5.933205_pt1 | contig 35417 bp, 40 predicted proteins | sample MGYA00519293_ERZ1026976 | MGnify/ENA primary metagenome ERZ1026976 (study PRJEB26926, sample SAMN06164671) | human gut metagenome | biome: ENVO:00009003; feature: ENVO:2100002; material: ENVO:00002003 | host: Homo sapiens | place: USA | collected 2012 ... | reverse complement strand
GTTATAAAGACCCATATTTAAACAAAGTTATTTATTTAAATACTGATTTAAAAAGTTATAAAGCAGGCTCAATAAATGCTTCTAAAATAGAATCTGCATTGGAGTCATTAGCAAAAACTATTGAATGTGCTCGCTATAGTCCTGAGTGGTCAGAAAAATATAATTTTTCTCAAATTGACTGTGAAGTTCGCGGTTTATTATTTGTTTTTAATCATGATAATCAGTTGCAGCATGATTTTTATGATTTTTTTAATCCTCCTAAACCCGCTAAAGGAAGAAGAGATAAGGCTGTCAACTTAGAAAAGATTCCTTTATCAGCAGGTCAGCAAATTCATATAATCGATCCGTTTCTGATTAATTATATGTTGGCAATAACGAATGATATGAATGATTTGATTGCTAAGAAAGAGTTTCCTGATGAAGACTATGGATTCTATTACCCTCAATTGACTTTTCATAAGGTTGCTGTGACTGAAAAATATCTTCCAGCTACTATAGAAGTCTTGTCATCACCTTTCATGATAATCAAACATGGTGCTGTTTATAAATTTAACAGAGCTAAGGGCATTGAGGAGGAAGTTTATCCAGAAGGGTTTGTTGTGTATTACAACAAAAAAGGTAATAGCGACAATGAATTCTTTTATTTGTTGGATATTTTGTCAAATTATCAAATTCTTGATGGTATAAATAAAATTAGGATAAGGCTGGCATATCGAGAAAAAGATGAGAGGATTCTCTCACACTTTCAACGGGGAGTTGAAAAATATGCACATGAGTATGGATTAGATGAAGAAGCTAAAAAGAGGCTTGAAGATTTAGACGTTAAAGTTGTGTCTACAGTAAAAGAATTCTTTTCTGCAGAAGTTATTTCTTGGGAGCCGAAATGAAAAATATTCACAGCGTAACTGATAAAGCTTTGTATGATGCTTTAAACCAAAAGCAAATTACCATAAATGAAATTCAAGACCTTTTCTTAGAGAGAGGAACGATCATATGTAAAAAAACTCCTCGAAAAGAATTGGCAAGAAACTATTCTCGAATGACTCATGATTATTACGAGCATCAAAAAATTGCAACCCTGTTAGGTGGTCAGACAAGGACTGAAAAAATTACATGTGTAAGAATTGAGACTGACATAGATAAGAAAGGTATTATAGACGCGGCAGAAAAACTTAAGAAAGAAATTACCGAGCAGGATGATTATTGTAAAATAATCGTGGATGGGCCGCGAGTTCTGATTAATATTAGGTATCTTTCAACTAATTATGGCAAAAGTGATTTCAAACAGGCTATTAATAAAGAAGCGTTAATTGAAATTGAGCCTCTTGCTAATGGTTACAGTATCCGCCGTCCAGATAATGAAAACCTTGAAGATTACGAGGGGCTTTTACTGGGGCACATCAGCGCTATTCAGAACGAGCAAGCGGATGATAGTAACCTTGATTTAAAATTAAACGAAATTTCTCTCTCTCACAATACATCTGCTGATGTTAGAACTTTATTCTTCGATAAATTAATCCGTACACTTGATGGTTATGAGTTACTGGATGTGACTGATGCTTATGTATATCACCCTAAGCCTGAAACTATAGAGGCTGAAGATGGAAACACCGAAACTGGAGTGCACGTGTCTAGGGCATCACTTAAGGGGGAGGGTGTACTAAAATCTGATGAATTAAGCGATCTTTATGATAGAGGATTCTATATTTGGAAAATAAAATGGAAGGTCAAGGAGAACTTGGCAGATCCAGATATATTTGAGCTTGAGGCCCAGTTTGGTGATCCTCTCAATTGTACTAATTTCTCATATTTAGTTAAGGGAGTCAGAAAATATAAGGCAAACGGACAGTATTTCAGTAAACCGCAAAAGCTCTCTGGTAGAGAACTTGAGCGATTTAATAAATTAATTGAAAATAGAGCTTATTCGATTATAATGGAAATCAGCTAATACATCATAAGGAGTGGCTATGTCACAATTAAGATTGAAGTGGATGAGATTAAAAATCAGGACCAGCCCTGAGGCTGTCTTTGATTTTATCAAAAACACGCCTTATTCTGATGCTATTGGTGCTGGTTTTACTAAGTATGAAACCATTCATAATGGTATGACTGCAACTTTCAATAAAAAATCTGTTGTCTTAGAGCCGATTGCCGATCCATTCGGTGAGGTGCTGGAATTCGAAAGGGTTGTATTTGATCAGATTAGTTTTTCTATCCAAATCCTCAGCAATAAGATATGTTTGTTAACTTTTTACAACCCTCCAAAAACAGTTAAACCTTTTATCGATTTTTTATCTCAGGCCGAAGGATTAAATGTTGCTTATGGAAATTTAACCGTAGATCTTAAAGCTTTCATGAGGGTCATTCGAGAAAATTTCGGCGTAAAGGTGTTTGGCATTTCAAAAGTGAAGGTGTCAAATCTTCCTGTTACTGAAAAAACAAGAGCATGTTTGGAATTGAATTCTAGTGGCGATGCTTTGCATGATTTGAAGATTTTTGTTGGGGATAGTGAATTCAAACTCGATAAAATAAAAGCTGGAGGGTTTTACCTTGGTTCAAAGATTAGTTTTGAATTAACCAGTGGGGCTTCTGCAGTGGTTCCTGATGAGCATTTTTCGATTTTCAATGATGCTATTTCATGTATGGAAATTGATAAGTTTTAGAGACGATGGTGTCATCGTTATATGATGACACCATCTTTTATAAAAAATTAGCTTATGTCGTCGAGTGTATATTTCGCAAATCTAATAACGTCATCCCCTAACCATTCATTGAGTTCTTTAATCCTTTCTTGAAGGGGTATTAATTCATTTCGTACAAACACGCGGCTGGCTTTCTCCACATCACCAAAACCGCCAGTATTGTTGGGGATTATGCCCATCATCTGCGGCGGAACGCGGTGCGCTGCCATCATGTCATCGCGGCTCACGTTCTTGATGTTCAGAAACTCATCTTTTGCCGCAACTTCCGACAGCGGGATGATCTGGATACCGTCTTTTTTGCCGTTGGGCGAATACATAAACAGGTTACGGAAGTTGCCCGGCCCTTTGGCGCTTTTCATTGCCTGGCGGATATTGTTCACGTCCTCCTGGTTCTGTGCTGCGTCGGTCATGTACATGATGAAACCCGCATGGCTGCCGTTGATGTAATACTTCCGGCGGAACAGCGTTGCGGACTCGTTGAGCAGGGTTGATGGAATGGCGGAAAGATAGCCGGGCAGCCCGTAAATCTCCTGATTAATATCCGGCTCCAGTAAATGAAAGATGTTACCCTGCGTGAATTCATAGGGCTGCGTGGTCAGGCCATACTGCATAAACCAGTAGGTGTCGAGGTCCACGCCTCGCCGTGTGTACTTCGCAAGTGCTGGCTCCAGCGAGAGCACGCCGCCGAGCCGGTTGGTGCGCTTTTCCAGATAGGCGTTACCGAACACCAGATAGTCCTGGACGAAACGGGCAAAAGCCTGCTGGCTGAGCAGGCGGTGCGGAATGTAGGTACTGCTGAGAATGTCACGCTTAACAGCAATCGGTGAGCTGTGATGCACAGCGGCGCGGTAGGTTCGCGCCAGCCCGTCAAAGCTTACTGGCGGCTCATACCATCTGTCCATCTGTACGCATTCCACATAGTCCAGCAGCTCGCGGCGATCCAGCACCGGGATCGGGTCACCAAAGCTGAAAGCCTCGGCAGTTACGCCTGCGTTTTTAGGCGCCGTAGCTTCTGTTGGCGTTGAGCTGGTTAAGGCTTCGGGTTCACTCATCAAAAAATCTCCACAATATTGCTGGTATTGGCGGATTCGCCCTGCAGCGGTTCGTTAAACAGTGCGTGCATCGTTGCCCAGGCCAAATCTGCGTGGCTGGCTTCTTCGCTGCGGCTGGCTTCGTAGGTAGGGCGGTTGCCGCTGGCGGTGGTGGCCCGGCGGATAGCCATAAAGGACTGCGCAATGTCGGTATGCCCGGCGTCAAACTCCAGACGGCGGTGGCTGATGATGTCGTACGCCTTGAGTACCAGGGCGTTTTTGACGTTGGGGTTGTAGACAAACTCCCGCACGGCAGGAAAGAACGCTTTCACGTTCTCGTAGACACCGTGACCGACGCCGGTCGAGTCGATGCCGATATAGGTCACGTTGTACTGCTGCGTCAGTTTTTTAATGGCGTCAGCCTGGGCGCGGAAGTCCATCCCGCGCCACTGGTGTCGCTCCAGAATGCGGAACTTGCCGCCCGGCACGGTTGGCGGTGCCACCACCACGCACCCAGCGCTGTCACCGTTCTGCGTGCCTTTCGCCGGGTCGTATCCGATCCAGACTTCGCGCCAGCCAAACGGGCGCAGCGCCAGAGCCTGAAAATCGGTCCAGACTTCCCAGCTGTCCACCATGCACGCCTGCAGTTCGCTGAGCGGGAATACTGACGCCAGATCGTCAATAAATTCGCACATCAGCAGGTTCTGGTATTCGTCCGGGCTGTACTCCATGCGCAGCTGGTCGAGGTCGAACAGGTTACAGCCGCCGCGCACCGCATCCTCCACGGTGACGATCTGGCGGTACTGTCCGTCAGGGCAGAGCAGGCCGCGCGCAAGGTTGCTGTGGGTCAGGTCAATATCCACTTTGTCCGCTTTGGCACGGCCCCGGTTAAACAGCGCGCCGGACCAGAACGGATAGGCACTGTGGGTCAGGCTGGACGGCGTGGAGAAGTAGGTTTGTCGCCATTTCTTGTGAATGGCCATACCGGAGGCAACCTTGCGCAGCTCCTGGAATTTCGGTATCCAGAAATATTCATCAAGGTACAGGTTGCCGTGGTAGCTCTGCGCCGTGCGGGCGTTGGTGCCGAGGAAGTACAGGCACGCGCCGTTGCTGAGCGTCATCGGGTCGCCTTTCAGCTCAACATCCACCTCTTTTGCAAAGTCGATGATGTACTGCTTAAAGACGTGCGCCTGCGCCTTACTGGCTGAGAGGAAGATCTGGTTGCGCCCGGTGGTGATGGCATCAATCAGCGCTTCGCGGGCAAAAAAGTATGTTGCCCCAATCTGACGTGATTTAAGCAGGTTGCGAATGCGGTGTTTTACGCCTGCCTGCCACCAGTGGCGCTGATATTCAAACATGCCGTTGCGGAAGATTTCTTCCAGCTTTTCGGTCTGTTCATCGGTGAAAACATTCTTTTCGGGCTGGCGGCGCGGCCCTTTGTTACGGTTGGCAACTTTCGGGTTTAAGTCTGCTTCGTTGCCGCCGTCGTTAAATTTACCGATCCGGGCGTGGCGCTCTGACTGGCGCGCCAGCAGGTCAATTTCCTTGAAGTCTTTCCCTTCTTTCTGCTCCTTCATAATGAGCTGGCAGTAACGTGCGGCGGTGGTGAGCTGCATCTGATCCAGCGGCCCATAGTCGCCCCACTTGTCGCGTTTCTTCCAGCTGTGAACGGTTGCAACTTTCTCGCCCAGCATTTCAGCAATGCGGGCTACGCGGTATCCCTGAAAGTACAGCAGCATGGCCTGCCGACGGGGATCGAGGTCTGCGGGGGTCAGTGTCGTGTTCATGGCCCAAACATACGGCCTTGGATGGAGGCTTTCCCCGGCTGCGGTTTGTGTGGTTTACCGTACAAATACAGCGCGTTGTCTCACTCCCCCCATCACCGCAAACATAAGGCTCCAGTAAGTTATTTCTAACGGAGCACGGCTCATGACAGTGAAAGCAAAGCGTTTCCGTATCGGGGTGGAAGGTGCCACCACTGACGGGCGCGAGATCCAGCGTGAATGGCTGGTACAGATGGCTGCCAGCTACAACCCGACGGTCTATACCGCGCTGATTAACCTTGAGCACATCAAGTCTTATCTGCCGGACAGCACCTTTAACCGCTACGGCAGGGTGACGGGGCTGGTTGCAGAAGAAATCCAGGACGGCCCGCTGGCGGGCAAGATGGCGCTTTATGCCGATATCGAACCCACGGACGCCCTGGTGGAACTGGTGAAGAAAGGCCAGAAGCTTTTCACCTCCATGGAGGTCAGCACGAAGTTTGCCGACACCGGCAAAGCCTATCTTGTGGGGCTGGGTGCGACGGACGATCCTGCGAGCCTGGGCACCGAAATGCTGGCTTTCAGCGCCAGTGCAGCACATAACCCGCTGGCAAACCGTAAGCTGAACCCTGAAAACCTGTTTTCGGAAGCGGTTGAAACGCTGATTGAACTGGAAGAAGCCCAGGACGAAAAGCCGTCCCTCTTTGCCCGCGTCACCGCGCTGTTCACCAAAAAAGAGCAGACCGACGATGCGCGATTCTCTGATGTGCATAAAGCCGTGGAGCTGGTCGCTACTGAGCAGCAGATCCTGAGCGAGCGCACTGATAAATCCCTGTCCGATCAGGACCAGCGCCTTTCTGAGCTGGAGTCCTCCCTGCAGGAGCAGCAGACCGCCTTTGCCGAGTTACAGCAGCAGCTGAGCCGTGAAGACAGCCGCAAAGATTACCGCCAGCGCGCGCCGGGCGGTGACGCACCGGCAGGCACCCTGACCAATTGCTGATGGAGCATAAAACCCGATGAAAAAGAAAACCCGCTTTGCCTTTAACGCTTACCTGCAGCAACTGGCGCGCCTGAACGGTGTGGAAGTTGAAGAACTGTCCAGCAAGTTTACCGTGGAGCCGTCCGTGCAGCAGACGCTGGAAGACCAGATCCAGCAGTCCGCCGCTTTCCTGACGGTTATTAACATCACGCCGGTCACTGAGCAGTCCGGTCAGTTGCTGGGGCTGGGCGTTGGCAGCACCATTGCCGGAACCACCGATACCACCACCAAAGAGCGCGAGCCTACCGATCCGACGCTGATGGAAGACGTGGAATACAAATGCGAGCAGACCAACTTTGATACGGTGCTGACCTACGCAAAACTGGACATGTGGGCGAAATTCCAGGACTTCCAGGTGCGTATTCGCAACGCCATCGTCAAGCGTCAGGCGCTGGACCGCATCATGATCGGCTTTAACGGCGTGAAGCGCGCCAAAACCTCCAACCGTGCTGAAAACCCGCTGCTGCAGGACGTCAATAAAGGCTGGCTGCAGAAAATCCGCGAAGACGCGCCGGATCACGTCATGGGCAGCAAAACCGCAGAAGACGGCACCACTACTGCAGAACCAGTAAAAGTAGGTCCGGGTGGTAAGTATGTAAATCTTGACGCGGTGGTGATGGATACCGTCAACGAGCTGATCGATGTGGAGTATCAGGATGATGACGAGCTGGTTGTTGTCTGCGGACGTGAACTGCTGTCTGACAAGTATTTCCCGCTGGTCAACAAAGAGCAGGACAACAGCGAGAAAATCGCCGCCGATCTGATCATCAGCCAGAAACGCATGGGGGGCCTGCAGGCTGTGCGCGCGCCTTTCTTCCCGGCAAATGCCCTGCTGATCACCCGTCTGGATAACCTGTCCATCTACTGGCAGGAAGACACCCGCCGCCGTTCAGTTATCGACAACCCGAAACGCGACCGGATTGAAAACTTTGAATCCGTCAACGAGGCGTATGTGGTCGAGGACTACCGCTGCGCGGCGCTGGTAGAAAACATCGAAATCGGTGATTTCAGCGCGCCTGCCGCACCGGAAAGTGGGGAATAACGCATGAGCCTGAGTCCCGCACGGCAGCACCGCCTGCGCATTCAGGCTGAACAGGCCGCCCGTGAGGGCGGCAGTGTTCGCCATGCGTCGGGCTATGACCTGATGCTGCTGCAGCTGGCAGAAGACCGCCGCCGCCTCAAGGGTGTCCAGTCCACGGTGAAAAAGGCGGAAATCAAGGTGGAACTGCTGCCGAAATATTCCGCCTGGGCGGAGGGCGTGCTGGCTGCCAGAGGTGCGCAGCAGGATGACGTGCTGATGTACGTGATGCTGTGGCGTATCGACGCCGGTGATTATGCCGGTGCGCTCGAAATCGGGCGCCATGCGCTGCGCCATGGCTGGGTGATGCCGCTGGGCAACCGTAACGTGCAGACCGTGCTGGCAGAAGAAATGGCAGACGCGGCGCAAAGCGCTCTGCTTGCCGCTGCCGGTTTTGATGCCGATCTGCTTCTGCAGACGCTGGACCTGACCACCGATCTGGATATGCCGGACCAGTCGCGGGCGCGCCTGCATAAAGCCATCGGTGCTGTACTGAGCGAAAGCAACCCGGCGTCTGCCCTGAATCACCTTAACCATGCGCTGCAGCTTGATCCCCGCTGCGGTGTGAAAAAAGAAAAGCAGCAGCTGGAGCGCAGACTGCGCAATGACAGCCGCTAAAGAACGTGCCCCGCGCACGGGCGGCACGGGATGGCGAAAGGCACTGCCACATCAAAATTCCGTCCACCGCCCACTTATTCAGGAGAAAGCCGCATGAAGTTTGTTGCGCCAGAACAGGCACCGGAACAGGCGGAGGTCATCAAAAATACGCCGTTCTGGCCTGATGTGGATCTGTCGGAATTTCGCAGTGTGATGCGCACTGACGGCACGGTGACGCAGCCGCGTTTAAAACAGGTCGTGCTGACGGCAATTTCTGAGGTTAACGCTGAGCTGTTCGACTTCCGCAACCGTCAGCAGATGCTGGGCTGGCGGACACTTGCTGAGGTTCCCGCAGAAATGCTGGACGGCAAAAGCGAGCGTATCCGGCACTACCACAACGCCGTTTTTTGCTGGGCGCGCGCCGTGCTCAATGAGCGTTATCAGGACTATGACGCCACGGCGTCAGGTGTGAAGCGAGGGGAGGAGCTGGCGGAGGCCAGCGGCGATCTGTGGCGTGATGCCCGCTGGGCTATCAGCCGGGTGCAGGATGCACCGCACTGTACGGTGGAGCTTATCTGATGAAAGTGCGTGCGCATCAGTATGACACGGTGGACGCGCTTTGCTGGCGTCATTACGGGCGTACGCAGGGTGTCACTGAGCAGGTTCTGCAGGCAAATCCGGGGCTGGCTGAGTACGGCCCATTTTTACCGCACGGGCTGCAGGTGGAGCTGCCGGACATTACGGCGTCAACCACGGCGCAGACCGTCCAGCTATGGGACTGAATTATGACGCTTGAACGAATCAGCGCCTTTATCACTTACTGCATCGCCGTGCTGCTGGCATGGCTGGGCGATCTGTCGCTCAAGGATGCGTCAACGGTTGGCGGCGTACTGATTGGTGTGCTGATGCTGGCTATCAACTGGTACTACAAACACCAGTCTTTCAAATTGTTACGTGGCGGCAAAATTTCGCGGGGGGAATATGAATCCTTCAATCGTTAAGCGCTGCCTTGTCGGGGCGGTGCTGGCTATCGCCGCCACGCTGCCCGGTTTCCAGTCGCTTCATACCTCCGTTGAGGGGCTGAAACTGATCGCCGATTACGAGGGATGCCGCCTGCAGCCTTATCAGTGCAGCGCGGGCGTGTGGACCGACGGGATCGGCAATACGTCCGGTGTGGTGCCGGGCAAAACTATCACGGAACGGCAGGCGGCGCAGGGACTTATCACCAATGTGCTGCGCGTGGAGCGGGCGCTGGAAAAATGTGTGGTGCAGCCGATGCCGCAAAAGGTCTATGACGCGGTGGTGTCGTTTGCTTTCAACGTGGGCACCGGCAACGCCTGCAGCTCCACGCTGGTTAAGTTGCTGAACCAGCGGCGCTGGGCGGATGCCTGCCATCAACTGCCGCGCTGGGTATATGTCAAAGGTGTGTTTAATCAGGGGCTGGACAACCGCCGCGCGCGGGAAATGGCCTGGTGCTTAAAAGGAGCATAACGGAATGAAAAAGAAAGTCATGAGCGTTTTTTTCCAGCTGGCATGGGCTGCGCTGTTGGTTATCAGCCTGCTGTATCCGCGCAGCGTTGCGCCGGTTCTGGTTGGTGCGTCTGTCTGGGTGTCATGCTTCCTCGCCTGGCTGCTTGCTGCGCTGTGCGCTGTAGGGTGGTTCGCCGGAGATCGGGCGCGCGATGAGGTCAGGGCGGCATTGCTGAAATTCAGGGCGCACCCCGTAAAACCCGTGCGTACATGGGTAATCAGGCTGCTTATTGTTCTGTGCCTGGCGTTTTCTGGATGGGTGATCACCCTGGTGTTTTACCTGCTGACGCTGGTTCTGTATCAGATTGCCCGCGCGCCGCTTCATGAGCCGATGGCGGCCTGATGCGTGCGCTGGCGGTAGTGCTGGCGCTGGCACTTGCGGCGCTGGGCTGGCAGTCGTGGCGGCTTAACAATGCCAGCCACACTATCGAGACGCAGGGCGCGGCGCTGAAAAGCAAAACGCAGGAGCTGACGAAGAAAAACAGCCAGCTGATCGGCCTGTCCATTCTGACCGAAACCAACAGCCGGGAGCAGGCGCGGCTTTATGCGGCAGCGGAACAGACCACCGCACTTCTGCGCAGCCGCCAGCACCGGATCGAGGAACTGAAACGTGAAAACGAGGATTTGCGCCGCTGGGCTGATACTCCTTTGCCTGCTGACATTATCCGGCTGCGGGAGCGTCCGGCCCTCGCCGGAGGTGCAGCTTACCGTGAGTGGCTGTCCCAGAGTGACGCAGTGCCGTCTGGAAAGGTCAGCGCCGCGCAGTAACGGCGATCTGAACGCGGTGCTGGATGAAACCGAGGCCGCCTGGGCGGTCTGTGCTGACAAAGTGGACACGATTATTGCGTGTCAGGAGCGAGACAGTGAACAAACCGCAGTCCTTACGCAGCGCCCTGAATAAAGCGGTTGCTTATGTCCGCGACAACCCGGACAAGCTGCACCTTTTCGTTGATAACGGCTCACTGGTGGCAACCGGTGCCAGCTCTATGTCATGGGAATACCGCTACACCCTGAACGTGGTGATCGAGGATTTCAGCGGCGACCAGAATCTGCTGATGGCTCCTGTGCTGCTGTGGCTAAGTGACAACCAGCCGGATGCTATCAATAACCCGGAGCTGCGCGAAAAACTGTTCACCTTTGAAGTGGATATTCTGCGCAACGATGTGTGCGATATCAGCCTGAACCTGCAACTGACGGAGAGCGTGCTGGTCAGCACTAACGGCAGCGTGTCAAGCGTTGAAGCGGTGCCGGAGCCGGACGAACCCGAAGAAATGTGGACGGTGAAACGTGGATGAACTGCAGAGGGTGGATGACTGGCTGACGGCGCTACTGGCGAATCTGGAGCCTGCCGCGCGCAGCCGTATGATGCGGCAACTGGCGCAACAGTTGCGCCGGACGCAGCAGCAGAACATCAGGCTGCAGCGTAATCCTGACGGCAGCGGCTATGAGCCGCGCCGGGTGACAGCCCGCAGCAAGAAGGGACGCATCAAACGCCAGATGTTTGCAAAGCTTCGCACCACAAAATACCTGAAAACCACCGCCAGTGCGGACTCCGCCAGCGTGCAGTTTGATGGCAAGGTGCAGCGCATTGCCCGTGTTCACCATTATGGCCTGCGGGATCGCGTCAGCCGAAAAGGCCCGGAGGTTCGCTACGCAGAGCGCCGCCTGCTGGGCGTGAATGAAGAAGTGGAAACCGTCACCCGTGACACCCTGCTGCGCTGGCTGGCGGGGTGATCTTTGTGCCACCGCTGGTACAAGCGCCCGCGCTGCCTCCCTTTTCCCTCTGATGGCAACCTTTCGTTATGAATGCACAACTGACCGAAATTATGCGCCTTATCACCAACCTGATCCGCACCGGCACCGTGACCGAAGTGGACCGGGAAAACTGGCTGTGCCGGGTGAGAGTGGGCGAGCTTGAAACCAACTGGATTAACTGGCTGACGCTGCGTGCCGGTGGTGCCCGTACATGGTGGTGTCCGTCGCCGGATGAGCAGGTGGTGGTGCTGAGTATGGGGGGCAATCTGGAAACCGCTTTTGTGCTGCCCGCCATCTACTCCAATCAGTTTCCGCCGCCGTCGGATTCGGTGGACGGTTGCGTGACGGAGTACCCGGACGGGGGATGGTTTGAGTATGAACCCGCCACCGGACGATGGCATGTCAGGGGCATCAAATCCATGGTGATCGAGGCATCAGACAGCGTCACCTACAAAACCGGTGAGTTTGTGGTGGAGGCTGACACCACGCGCATTAACAGCGAGGTGGTGATCAATGGTGGCGTCACCCAGGGCGGTGGCGCGATGAGTTCCAACGGGATCGTAGTTGATGACCATAAGCATACAGGTGTTCTGAAAGGCGGTGCTAACACGGGAGGTCCGGTATGACGTTGTATATCGGTATGAGCAGGAATGACGGGCAGGCCATTGCAGATACAGACCATCTGCGCCAGTCGGTGCGGGATATTCTGCTGACGCCGCAGGGCAGCCGTCTTGCCCGCCGGGAATATGGCTCCCTGCTGTCAGCCCTGATTGACCAGCCGCAGAACCCGGCGCTGCACCTGCAGATTATGTCTGCGGTTTATGTGGCGCTGAACCGCTGGGAACCGCGCCTTACGCTGGACTCCATCACCATCAACGGCAATTTTGACGGCTCTATGGTGGTTGAACTTACCGGACACGGCAATAACGGCGCACCGGTTTCCCTTTCCGTATCAACAGGAGCAGACAATGGCAGTCATTGACCTTTCCCGGCTACCGCCGCCGCAGATTGTGGATGTGCCGGACTTTGAGGCATTGCTGGCAGAACGCAAGGCCGCCTTTGTGGCCCTCCATCCGGCTGATGAACAGGAGGCTATTATGCGCACGTTAGCGCTGGAGTCAGAACCTGTCACCAAACTGCTGCAGGAAAATACTTACCGCGAAATCCTGCTGCGTCAGCGAATTAATGAGGCTGCGCAGGCGGTCATGGTGGCCTATTCCATGGGAAATGACCTTGAACAACTGGCAGGTAACTGCAACGTGAAGCGCCTGACGGTAGTCCCTGCAGATAATGACGCGGTGCCGCCGGTCGCCGCAGTGATGGAAAGTGATGAAGCATTACGCCAGCGCATTCCTGCAGCATTTGAAGGGCTGTCCGTTGCAGGGCCGACGGGAGCCTATGAGTTCCACGCCAGAAGTGCCGACGGGCGGGTGGCTGATGCCAGCGCAACCAGTCCGGCACCGGCAGAGGTGGTGCTTACCGTGCTGAGCCGTGAGGGTGACGGTACGGCAGGGGCTGACCTGCTGGCGGTGGTTGAGCAGGCGCTTAACAGTGAAAAAGTTCGCCCGGTGGCAGACCGCCTGACGGTGCGCAGCGCTGAAATTATTCCGTACAACGTGGATGCGACGATATTCCTTTATCCGGGGCCGGAGGCTGAGCCGGTGATGGCAGAGGCAAAAGCCAGCCTGCAGAAATACATCGCCAGTCAGACACGCCTGGGACGTGATATCCGCCGTAGCGCCATTTATGCCGCGTTGCACGTGGAGGGCGTCCAGCGTGTGGAGCTGGCGTCCCCGCTGGAGGATATGGTGCTGGATAAGACGCAGGCGGCATCCTGTACTGAATGGAGCGTCACCAACGGGGGCACGGATGAATAGCCTGTTGCCGCCGGGTTCGTCGCCGCTTGAGCGCCGACTGGCGCAGACCTGCAGCGGGATTTCCGATCTGCAGGTATCGCTGCGAGATTTGTGGAATCCGGCAACCTGTCCGATCAGATTCCTGCCCTATCTGGCCTGGGCGTTTTCTGTTGACCGCTGGGATGAAAGCTGGACAGAAAGCGTCAAGCGCCGCGTTGTGCAGGACGCGTTTTATATCCATCAGCACAAGGGGACAACCAGCGCCGTGCGGCGCGTGGTGGAGCCGTTCGGCTTTCTGATCCGCATTATTGAGTGGTGGCAGACTGGCGAAACACCGGGGACGTTCCGTCTGGATATTGGCGTGCAGGACCAGGGCATAACAGAAGAAACCTATCTGGAGCTGGAGCGTCTGATCGGTGATGCCAAACCGTGCAGCCGTCATCTGGTTGGCATGTCCATCAACCTGCAGACAGGCGGCCCGTATTTTGTGGGTGCAGCCACTTATACCGGCGAAGAAATTACGATCTACCCGTATATAAACGAAACCATTATTTCCGGCGGCACCGCTTATGAGGGCGGCGCGGTCCATGTTATTGACACGATGAGAGTGAACCCATGAGCGCAAAATTTTATACCCTGCTGACGGATATCGGCGCGGCGAAACTGGCAAGCGCCGCCGCGCTCGGTGTCCCACTAAAAATTACCCATATGGCGGTGGGCAGTGGTGGCGGTGTGCTGCCCACACCCAACGCGCAACAGACCGCGTTAGTGGCTGAGGAACGCCGCGCAGCGCTGAATATGCTGTATATCGACCCACAGAACAGCAGCCAGATTATTGCTGAGCAGGTGATCCCGGAAAATGAGGGCGGGTGGTGGATCCGTGAAGTCGGCCTGTTTGATGAAACAGGTGCGCTGATTGCTGTGGGAAACTGCCCGGAGAGCTACAAGCCGAAGCTGGCGGAGGGCAGCGGACGCACGCAGACCGTGCGAATGGTACTGATTACCAGCAGCACCGATAACATCACCCTGAAAATTGACCCCGCTGTGGTTCTGGCAACCCGCAAATATGTGGATGACAAGGTGCTGGAACTTAAGGTGTATGTGGATGACCTGATGGCAAAGCATCTTGCTGCTGTTGATCCTCATTCGCAGTATGCACCAAAAGACAGTCCGACTCTGACAGGCATGCCTAAAACGCCAACGCCACCGGCAGGAAACAACAGCACCCTGATTGCCAGTACAGCCTTTGTACAGGCCGCTATTCTTGCCCTGATAGGTGGCGCACCGGCAACGCTGGATACGCTGAAAGAAATTGCGGCAGCTATCAATAATGACCCGAATTTCAGTACCACCATTAACAATGCGCTGGCACTGAAAGCACCACTGGCAAGCCCAGCCCTGACCGGAACGCCAACGGCTCCGACTGCGGCGCAGACTGTGAACAATACGCAGATTGCCACTACAGCATTTGTGAAGGCAGCTATTGCCGGGCTGGTTGGTTCATCGCCGGAGGCGCTGGACACACTGAATGAACTGGCAACTGCGCTGGGGAATGATCCTAACTTTGCGACAACAGTGATGAACGCGCTGGCGGGGAAACAGCCCCTCGATGCCACTTTGACTAACCTCAGCGGGAAAAGTGTTTCAGCCCTTCTACAATACCTTGGTTTAGGGGAAGGCTCCGCGTTACCGGTTGGTGTTCCTGTTCCGTGGCCGTCAGCAACGCCGCCAGCAGGGTGGCTCAAGTGCAATGGTGCGGCTTTTACCGCGGCTCAATATCCTAAGCTGGCGCAGGCTTACCCTACGTTTGTCCTGCCTGATTTGCGCGGTGAGTTTATCCGTGGCTGGGATGATGGGCGCGGTGTAGATGCTGGGCGTACTTTACTTTTTGCGCAAGGTAGCCAGAACCTTTCACATAGTCATGATGAAACCGCTGCTTATGGGGGCAACCCGGGCGGGGATGTATCAACAGATAGAAGCCGTTTTGCCAAAACATATTATACAGGTCTGAATGATCTGTATTCGAGGCCAGTTAATGGTTGGACGGGGGCCATTTCAGACCTGTCAACGGCTGCGAGCGGTGGTGGTGAGTCTCGCCCACGCAATATTGCATTTAACTACATAGTGAGGGCCGCATAATGTCTCAGGCACAATTAAACAGCGAACTAATTGCCATCGTGGCTGGTGAAATCACCGTATTTAACTACGATGGCGAAACCAGAGAATATCTTTCCTCATCGGTTGAGTTTTTGCCCTTGGGGGTGGGGATTCCCGCCAATTCATGCGTTGATGCGCCGGGCAAAATCAAAAAGGGTTTTGCCATTTGCAGGGCAGCAGGTGGCAAAGTCTGGGAGTATGTAGCCGATCATCGGGGCGAGACGGTATACAGTACAAAGACAGGTGAACAAATCGTCATCACCGTGCCGGGGGCGTATCCGGAAGATACCACCACGCTGGCCCCGTCCACACCATACGATAAGTGGAACGGTAGCCAGTGGATGACGGACTCAAAAGCGCAGCACGCTGCAGATGTGGCAGAAGCGGAACAGCAGAAAACTACGTTGCTGGCGGAGGCGACGGCGATTATCGCCCCGCTGGCAGATGCTCAGGCTGGAGGCTACATCGATGATGGTGATGTGTCACGGCTGGCAGAATGGCAGCGGTACCGATACAAGCTGACGAAAGTCGATACCAGTACCGCGCCTGGCATTACCTTTCCACCGAAGCCGGAGGTGTAGGCCATTTGATATCTGGTGCTCTGGTCGTGCCTACAGCTTCCAGTGCGTCCAGATAATCCAGCCACAGATTGTACTGTGCCAGCTCATCACCTTTCAGCCGACCTATTGCCGCTTTTCCGGGCCACTGTTTTCCGCTAATAAACTCGTTGGCCTGAGCGATAAGCACCTGTCGGGCTTTTTCTGCTTCGGCAATGAGTTCCTCTTTGCTCTTTGAGGGCGCGTCAATCCAGCATGGCATACCGTTAGCATCGGAACGTCTTATTTTCCCCTCTGGCGGTATTCCTGAATATTCAAAGTACATTTCGTCACTTACACCAACAGGATCGGCAGGCCATGACGATGCCTTTTCATAATCCGCCTGCAAAGCAACAGGATAAAATAGATTACTTTTCGGGCTATAAGCGTAATTAAATGTTTTATCCATAGTTTTATTTCCCGTATGCGATAAATCCATAATCGGCAATTGCTGTTGTCATTGATGAGTTATAAAGCGTGATCTGGTTTTTCCCGCTCCATTTAATCCCCACGCTAGCAGTAAAACCGGGAGCCAGTGCGCCCGTATAAGGCACTACTGCAAGAATGCCAGAGGGGAACGGGAAAGGAAGTTCAATCACTTTTGTCTCACCTGCTACCATTCCGCCTGTATTGCCTCCAACCCATTGCCGGATTAAACCAGAAGGCTCTTTTGCGTAGCCACTTAGGGCTAACTGAGCGTCAAACGCTGACATATCCGGTATCTGGTTCGCGCCAGTGCCCACGTCCCGTTTTGCGGCTTCTTTCAAACCAACGTTTAAGAAAATGCTGTTTTCCCGCCTGGCTGGCATTATTTGGGCTTTTGCATAAGGGGAAATAAATGTTAGTCGGTTATGTGCGCGTATCAACAAGTGAGCAAAACACAGCGCTGCAGCGTGATGCACTGGAACGCTCAGGATGTGAGCTAATTTTTGAAGACAAAATGAGCGGAAAAACAGCAGACAGGCCAGGGCTAAAAAGGTTGCTCAGGACGTTATCAGAGGGAGACACGCTGGTTGTATGGAAACTCGACAGGCTGGGGCGAAGCATGCGACACCTTGTGACCCTGATAGAAGAATTCCGACAGCGCGGAGTTAATTTCCGCAGTCTGACTGACAGCATAGATACCAGCACGCCAATGGGGCGGTTTTTCTTTCACGTTATGGGGGCGCTGGCGGAGATGGAGCGTGAGCTGATAGTGGAACGAACCCGTGCGGGACTGGAAGCTGCAAGGGCTAAAGGCAGGATTGGAGGGCGAAGACCAAAACTGACGCCAGAGCAATGGGCACAGGCAGGCAGGTTACTTGCTGCAGGTGAAACACGGCAGCGGGTTGCTTTAATTTTTGATGTGGGTATCTCGACGTTATACCGCAAATATCCTGCGACATTGTGTGATTAACAGGACAACGCCGCACAGCTGTCTGTGTGACGTAATCAATACAACATAGGGCGAAGCCTATTCCAATCAGGAGGTTCGCCGCTATGGCTCAGGATTACCACCACGGGGTGCGCGTTGTTGAAGTCAACGAGGGCACCCGATCTATCACCACGGTGAGCACCGCTATCGTGGGCATGGTCTGCACCGGCGATGATGCTGATGCGTCCGTATTCCCTCTCAATAAGCCGGTTCTGCTGACGGATGTGCTGGAGGCCAGCGGTAAAGCAGGTGAGTCCGGCACGCTGGCCCGTTCGCTGGATGCGATTGCCGACCAGTCAAAACCCGTGACGGTTGTTGTGCGCGTGGCGCAGGGCGAAACTGAAGCGGAAACCACCTCCAATATTATCGGTGGCGTCACGTCCGACGGTAAAAAAACGGGGATGAAAGCGCTGCTTTCTGCGCAGTCGCAGCTGAAAGTTAAGCCGCGCATTCTCGGTGTGCCGGGGCATGACACGCAGGCGGTAGCCACTGAGCTGATGAGTATTGCGCAGAGCCTGCGCGGGTTTGCCTACCTGTCTGCCTATGGCTGCAAGACGGTGGAGGAAGCCATTGCTTACCGGGACAATTTCAGCCAGCGAGAAGGGATGCTGATCTGGCCTGATTTCATCAACTTTGACACCGTTCTTAAAGCCGATGCGACGGCTTACGCCTCTGCACGTGCGCTCGGTTTGCGCGCCAAAATCGACGAACAGACCGGCTGGCACAAAACCCTGTCCAACGTGGGTGTGAATGGCGTCACCGGTATTTCCGCTGATGTGTTCTGGGATCTGCAGGACCCGGCAACGGATGCGGGCCTGCTGAACCAGAACGACGTCACCACGTTGATCTGCAAAGACGGCTTCCGCTTCTGGGGTTCCCGCTGCCTCAGTGACGATCCATTGTTTGCATTTGAGAACTACACCCGCACAGCGCAGGTGCTGGCTGACACCATCGCAGAAGCGCACATGTGGGCGGTGGATGGCGTACTCAACCCGTCACTGGCCCGTGACATTATCGAAGGTATACGCGCCAAATTACGCAGCCTGGTGAATCAGGGATACCTCATTGGGGCTGACTGCTGGCTGGATGAGTCAGTGAACGATAAAGACTCCCTGAAAGCCGGGAAACTCACCATCGACTACGACTACACGCCTGTGCCGCCACTTGAAAATCTGATGCTGCGCCAGCGCATCACCGATCGCTACCTGGTCGATTTTGCTAGCCGTGTCAGTGCATAAGGGGGATACATGGCATTACCACGCAAGTTAAAACACCTGAACCTGTTCAACGACGGGAACAACTGGCAGGGGATCGTTGAGTCCCTGACCCTGCCGAAATTCACCCGCAAGTTTGAGAAGTATCGCGGCGGCGGTATGCCGGGCGCGGTGGATGTGGATATGGGGCTGGATGACGGCGCACTGGACACGGAATTTTCAATCGGCGGCACCGAATTGCTGTTATTCAAACAGATGGGAGCTGCCACGGTGGACGGTATCCAGTTGCGTTTTACCGGCTCTATTCAGCGTGACGATACCGGCGAAGTGCAGGCCGTTGAGCTGGTTGTGCGCGGGCGTCATAAAGAAGTGGATTCCGGCGAGTGGAAAACCGGAGAAAGTAGCGCCACCAAAGTCAGCAGCACCAACAGTTACGCGAAGCTGACCATTAACGGCGAGGTGCTCTATGAGGTTGATGTGGTCAACATGATTGAAATCGTTGACGGAGTGGACCTGATGGAAGCGCACCGTAACGCCCTTGGCCTCTGATTTAACTTAACGGCGCGGTGATCCGCGCCAGTATCTGATTAACAGGAAACGAACATGAGCGACAAGCTGACTGAAAAAACCGTACAACTGGATACGCCCATCATGCGCGGTAAAACCCAAATCACCGAAATTGTGCTGCGTAAGCCGCAGTCCGGTGCGCTGCGCGGCACCCGCCTGCAGGCCATTATGGATATGGACGTGGGGGCCATGATGACAGTGATCCCGCGTATTTCCACCCCGACGCTGACCGCACAGGAAATGGCTGAACTGGACCCCGCCGATCTCACCGCGCTGTCGGTCGAGGTGGTGACTTTTTTGTTGAAGAAGTCGGTGCTTGCCGGTTTACCGACAGCCTGACGATTGATGACCTGGTGGCGGATATCGCCACCATCTTTCACTGGTCGCCGTCCATCACTGACGTTATGCCGCTGACAGAGGTGCTGGAGTGGCGGCACAAAGCGATTCAGAGAAGCGGGGCCAGCGATGAGTGACAATAACCTGCGTCTGCAGGTGATTCTGAATGCGGTTGACAAGCTCACCCGCCCATTTCGATCCGCGCAGGCCAGCTCAAAAGAGCTGGCTGCAGCTATTCAGCAAAGCCGCGCCCGGCTGAAAGAGTTAGATTCTCAGGCGGGCAGAATTGATGGCTTCCGTAAGGCCAGCGCGCAGCTGGCAGTCACAGGTAACAGCCTTAAAGCCGCCCGCGAAGAAGCGGCAAAACTCGCCACGCAGTTTACTGCAACCAACCGCCCGACGGCTGCACAGGCTAGGCTGCTTGAGCAGGCTAAAAATCGTGTCACCGATTTACAGGGAAAATATAACGGGCTGCGTCAGTCAGTGCAGCGTCAGCGCCTTGCGCTGAATGAGGCAGGTCTTGATACAAAGAAACTGAGCAGCGCACAGCGTGAGTTACGGCAGAACGCAGATGAAACCCGACTGGCACTGGAGCGACAGCAGAAATCCCTGAAACGCCTGGGTGAACAGCAGGCGAGAATGAATGCGGTTCGTGATCAGTATTCGCACCGTCTGGAGGTTCGGGATCGCATAGCCGGAGCCGGAGCCACCACCACAGCTGCCGGGCTGGCAATGGGTGCGCCGGTTATGGCTGCAGTGAAAAGCTACGCCAGCATGGAAGATGCCATGAAAGGCGTGGCAAAGCAGGTAAACGGGCTGCGTGACGATAACGGTAACCGTACAAAACAGTTTTATGACATGCAGGATGCCATCAAGGCCGCAAGTGAACAGCTGCCGATGGAGAATGGCGCTATAGATTATGCCGCGCTGGTTGAGGGGGGCGCGCGCATGGGCGTGACCAACCAGGATGATCCCTTTGAGGACCAGAAACGTGACCTGCTGGCCTTTGCATCCACGGCGGCAAAAGCCGCAACGGCCTTTGAGCTGCCCGCCGATGAGCTGGCGGAAGGGCTGGGGAAAATCGCGCAGCTCTATAAAGTGCCGACGCGTAATATTGAACAACTGGGCGATGCGCTGAACTACCTGGACGATAACGCCATGTCAAAGGGTGGGGACATTATCAACGTCCTGCAGCGCATGGGGGGCGTAGCTGACCGCCTTGACTTCCGAAAGGCCGCGGCGCTGGGTTCAACATTTCTTTCTCTTGGGGCTGCCCCGGAAATTGCCGCCAGCGCTTCTAATGCCATGGTGCGTGAATTGTCCATTGCCACCATGCAAAGTAAGCGCTTCTTTGAAGGTATGGACCTGCTGAAACTCAATCCGGCGGAGATTGAAAAGCAGATGACCACCGATGCCATGGGCACTATTCAGCGGGTTCTGGAGAAGGTCAACAATCTGCCGCAGGATAAACGCCTGTCAGCCATGACAATGATTTTTGGCAAAGAGTTTGGCGATGACGCGGCAAAGCTGGCTAACAACCTGCCTGAGCTGCAGCGTCAGCTGAAACTCACATCAGGCAGTGGTGCTAATGGCTCCATGCAGAAAGAATCCGACATTAACAAGGATTCATTGTCTGCGCAGTGGTTGCTGGTTAAGACTGGCGCGCAGAACGCTTTCAGCAGTCTGGGGGAAACGTTGCGCCAGCCGCTGATGGATATTATGGGCATGGTTAAGGGCGTGACCGGGGCGCTGCGTCGCTGGGTGGAGCAGAACCCCGTGCTGGCTGGCTCGCTGATGAAAGTGGCGGCGGCTACGGCGGCTGTCACTGTCGGGCTGGGTACACTTGCCGTGGCAGTGGCTGCTGTGCTGGGGCCGATTGCGGTGATTCGGTTTGGCCTGTCTGTGCTGGGTGTAAAAACATTACCTTCCGTTGCTGCAGCGGTAACACGTACTGGCGGTGCCCTGTCATGGCTGGCAGGTGCGCCACTTTCCCTGTTGCGTCGGGGTATGGCGTCATCCGGTGGTAGTGTCGGGTTGCTGAGTGCCCCGCTTAATTCCCTGCGTCGCTCAGCCGGAATAGCGGGTAATGCACTGAAAACGGTGGCAGGTGCGCCGCTTGCCGTGTTCCGTGCCGGTATGTCAGGCATCCGTAATATTATCGGTATGGTGATGAACCCGCTGGCGGCGTTGCGGGGTGGGCTGACAGCTGCCGGTGGCGTATTGCGTTTTCTTGTTTCTGGTCCGCTGGCATTACTTCGCGGCGCGCTGTTTGGTATTTCCGGCCTGCTGGGTGCGCTGCTCAGTCCGATAGGGCTGGTTGTGGCTGCGCTGGCTGGTGTGGCGCTGGTTGTGTGGAAATACTGGCAGCCCATCAGTGCATTTCTGGGGGGCGTGGTGGAAGGGTTCAAAGCAGCTGCTGCACCCATCAGCGCCGCCTTTGAGCCGCTCAGACCCGTGTTTCAGTGGATTGGTGACAGGGTGCAGGCCTTGTGGGGCTGGTTCAGTGATTTACTTACGTCGGTTAAATCCACTTCCGAAGAACTGAACAGCGCAGCTGCAATGGGGCGCCGGTTTGGTGAGGCGCTGGCGGAAGGTCTGAATAGGGTGATGCACCCGCTGGAGTCTCTTAAATCCGGTGTGTCATGGCTACTGGAAAAGCTCGGTATTGTCAGTAAGGAGGCGGCAAAGGCGAAACTGCCTGCGCAGGTTACGCAGCAGCAATCCGCCACGGTGAATAGTGACGGCAAAGTGGTGCTGCCGCCCGGCGGGTTTCCGGCTTACGCAGGGATGTACGACACGGGCGGGATCATTCCACGCGGGCAGTTTGGCATTGTCGGAGAAAATGGCCCTGAAATTGTGAACGGACCGGCAAATGTCACCAGCAGGCGGCGTACTGCTGCGCTTGCATCTGTCGTTGCTGGCGTGATGGGGGTAGCTGCGACACCTGCAGAAGTGGCTCCGCTTCATCCGTTCAGTCTGCCTGCGAGGGCATACCAGACGCAGCCAGTGAAGGCTGACAGCCCGCCGTCAGTTATTCGTTATGAGATAAATGCACCCATTCATATTGTCGCGCAGCCGGGACAGAGTGCGCAGGATATTGCCCGTGAAGTGGCACGCCAGCTTGACGAGCGGGAACGCAGGGCCAGGGCAAAAGCACGCAGCAATTTCAGCGATCAGGGGGGGTATGAATCATGATGATGGTGCTGGGTTTATATGTATTTATGTTGCGCACTGTCCCTTATCAGGAGTTGCAGTATCAGCGCAGCTGGCGACATGCCGCCAACAGCCGGGTGAACCGCCGCCCGTCAACGCAGTTTCTTGGCCCGGATAATGATTCACTGACACTGTCCGGGGTTCTGCTGCCGGAAGTGACCGGAGGCAGGCTGTCATTGCTGGCGCTGGAGTTGATGGCAGAGCAGGGCAAAGCGTGGCCTTTGATTGAAGGCAGCGGAACCATTTACGGCATGTTTGTTATTGAAAGTCTGAGCCAGACAAAGACGGAGTTTTTTGCAAGCGGAATGCCCAGGCGCATTGAGTTTACGATCACCCTCAAACGGGTTGATGAATCGCTGTCTGACATGTTCGGGAGCCTGAGTGACCAGCTCAGCAACCTGCAGGACTCTGCTGCCTCTGCGATTGGGGGGATTAAGAACACGGTAGGAGGATTGCTGCAGTGAACGTTAATTCTGATCTTCTGAATCTGAACAGCAAAAGCCCGGCTTTCAGTATCGTCATTGAAGGTAAGGACGTAACGACCGTGCTGGATACCCGCCTGATGAGTCTGACGCTGACGGATAACCGGGGCTTTGAAGCGGACCAGCTTGATCTGGAGCTGGACGACGCCGACGGGCTGATCGCCCTGCCGCGACGTGGGGCAGTGATTCAGCTGGCGCTGGGCTGGAAAGGCCAGCCGCTTTTCCCTAAAGGGGCTTTTACTGTGGATGAAATTGAACACAGCGGTGCCCCTGACCGGCTGACTATCCGGGCGCGTAGCGCAGATTTCCGTGAAACCCTCAATACACGGCGCGAAAAATCATGGCATCAGACAACGGTGGGGGAGGTGGTAAAGGAAATAGCCGCCCGGCATAAGCTCAAAGTGGCGCTGGGTAAAGACCTGACGGATAAGGCGCTGGATCATCTGGACCAGACCAATGAAAGCGATGCAAGTTTTCTGATGAAACTGGCGAGACAGTATGGGGCGATTGCTTCCGTTAAGGACGGGAATCTGCTGTTTATCCGGCAGGGACAGGGAAGAACGGCGAGCGGCAAGCCGCTGCCGGTTATCACCATCACGCGCAAAGCCGGTGACGGTCATCGGTTCACCCTTGCTGATCGTGGTGCCTATACCGGTGTTATTGCCAGCTGGTTGCATACGCGTGAACCCGGGAAAAAAGAGACAACCAGTGTTAAGCGTCGTCGAAAGAAAACCACCACACCCAAAGAGCCGGAAGCAAAACAGGGCGATTATCTGGTGGGAACGGATGAAAACGTGCTGGTTCTTAATCGTACCTACGCCAACCGGAGCAATGCAGAGCGCGCAGCAAAAATGCAGTGGGAACGTCTGCAGCGTGGGGTTGCTTCATTTTCCCTGCAGCTGGCTGAGGGACGGGCTGATCTCTATACGGAAATGCCGGTGAAGGTGACGGGGTTTAAGCAGCCGATCGATGATGCCGAATGGACCATTACCACCCTGACGCATTCTGTCAGCCCGGATAATGGATTTACGACCAGCATGGAGCTTGAAGTGAAAATAGATGAGTTCGCAATGGAATGATTAGTTCCAAATTGCGAACAATGATGTATCATTATTGCGAACTGGTTAATAATGAGGGCTGATTATTATGATGAATTGTCCTATGTGCGGGCAGGCTGCACATACCCGAAGCAGCTTCCAGGTTTCCAATGAGACCAAAGAACGCTACAACCAGTGCACTAACATCGAATGCGGGCATACTTTCGTGACGCATGAGACTTTTGTGCGCTCAGTATGCCGTCCTCAAAAAATCAGCGCAGCACCGCCTCATCCAAAAGGTATGCAGGAACAATTTGCTTACTGATTCTGACCCGCTGCTGGCGGGTTTTTTACGTCTAGTGTCGCCATAACAAAAGCGCTGTCGCCACTTTGTCGCCACATATGAATAAGTGGTTCTCTAAGTGTTTGATTAGAATAGGGATGAATTTCAGGCAACAAAAAACCCATCAACCTTGAACCAAAACGGCGGGGTTGATGGGCTCCACAAATTGGGGACATCAAAGAAAAGCAGTGGCAATAGTTATGACTGACACCTTGAAGAAAAGTTCTGCTGAACTGCAAAAAATTTTCTTTTAAGGGTAATTTTCAGTGCTAACCAAGGCCTGGCCAGACGATGACGATGAGTGTTCCCGCCAGCGTCAGCAGAACGTTGGCAATGGCGTAGGTGCCAGCATAGCCTAATGCCGGGATGTTGCTGCGGGCCGTGTCGCTGATGATTTCCATTGCCGGAGCGCAGGTACGCGCACCCATCATGGCGCCAAACAGCAGGGCGCGGTTCATGCGCAATACGTAAGCGCCAAACAAGAAACAAATAACAACCGGAACCAGGCTCACAATCAGACCGGCAATCAGCATTTGACCACCCACGGCGCCAAGGCCATTGCCAATACCGCTACCCGCGCTTAAACCGACGCCTGCCATGAATACCATCAGACCAAACTCTTTCACCATGTTCAGCGCGCCCTGCGGGATATAGCCAAACGTAGGATGGTTGGCACGCAGGAAGCCCAGCATAATCCCGGCGAACAGTAATCCAGCTGCATTCCCGATGCCGAAGCTGAAATTGCTGAACTGGAAGGTGATCATCCCAATCATCAGACCAATGATAAAGAAGGCGCAGAAGGCCAACAGATCTGTCACTTGACTGTGAATGGAAATGAAGCCGATACGATCTGCGATCGTTTTAACGCGACGGGCATCACCGCTCACCTGCAACACGTCACCTTTATTGAGCACGACGTTGTCATCAATAGGCATTTCGATCTGGCTGCGGATCACGCGGTTGAGGAAACAGCCGTGGTCGGTCAGTTTCAACTGGGCCAGGCGACGACCAACGGCATTGTGGTTTTTCACCACAATCTCTTCCGTGACGATACGCATATCGAGCAGATCGCGATCGAACACTTCTTTGCCGTTACGGAAACTGGGATCGAGGCGGGCATGCGCGTCTGGATAACCTACTAAGGCTATTTCGTCGCCCATTTGCAGCACTGCGTCACCGTCCGGGTTAGCCAGGATGCCGTTGCGGCGGATGCGTTCAATGTAACAGCCGGTCTGACGATAAATACCTAACTCGCGCAGGTTCTTACCATCAGCCCATGCTACCAGCTCCGGGCCTACGCGATAGGCGCGGATCACTGGCAGATAAACCTTACGGTTGGCGTCAGTGTCCAGACCTCGTTCACGCGCAATTTGTTGGGCGCTGGTTTGCAGGTCCTGATGCTGAAGTTTCGGCAGGTAGCGCGCACCGACAATCAGACTGACCAGTCCAATCAAATAGGTGAGGGCGTAACCCAGACTCAGGTTATCGAGGGCGGTGGAAAGCTGCGCGCCTGCCATTCCGGAATGGCGCAAGGTATCGCCTGCGCCGACCAGCACCGGCGTGGAGGTCATCGAACCGGCCAGCATACCCGCCGTCAGGCCGATGTCCCAGCCAAATAGCTTACCCAGCCCCAGGGCGATCAGCATTGCGCTACCGACCATCACCAGAGCAAGCATTAGATAATTTTTCCCATCGCGAAAAAAAATCGAAAAAAAGTTGGGGCCGGCTTCGACGCCGACACAAAAAATAAACAGCATAAAGCCGAGATTTAATGCATCGGTGTTAATACTAAAGTGCTGCTGACCTAATAATAGGGACACCACTAAAACGCCAATGGAATTACCGAGTTGGACTGAACCCAGGCGTAATTTACCCAGGCAGAGGCCCAGAGCCAGGACCACAAATAATAACAGGATGTAATTCCCATTTAACAAATCTGCGACGTTTATATTCACTGAGGCTAACTTCTTGTTTACTAGTAAGCTATTGAAAGAAATGGCAATTTACGCTAATGTTTTTGCCAGAAATTAAGGGGCGACAGCACCGCACACAGCCCCGATTAATGCAGCATAACAATATATGCGGATAGTTTAATCTCATTACGTATCAACGGCTATAAGAATCGTGTGGGTGTGTTTTTGGCATGGAATGCCGAGTTACTTTATCTGACTGGACGCCTGCGGGCGAAAAGAGTGTTCGATAGAGAATGTGTCAGGAGGAACGATTGAAACATAAGCAAAGTTGGGCGGGGGCGATCTGCTGCTTTGTGCTCTTTATTGTGGTGTGTCTTTCATTAACGCTAAACGTGAAAGGGGCATTCAGAGCGGCAGGGCATCCTGAGGTCGGGTTGTTGTTTTTTATCTTGCCTGGTGCTGCAGCAAGCTTTTTCTCCCACCGTCGGGAGGTGCTCAGACCTCTTCTGGGTGCAATGTTGGCGGCGCCATGCTGTCTGTTGCTAATGCGGTTCGTTTTTATGCCAACGCGTTCATTGTGGCAAGAACTGGCGTGGTTATTCAGTGCGGTGTTTTGGTGCGCGCTTGGCGCATTGTGTTTTTTGTTTATCAGTAGCTTGTTCAATCAGCATCAACGACGGAAAAAGAACTGATCACGCCCTCCCGCGGAGGGCGTAGAAACAGCTGTCAGGCGAACAGATTCATATTCTCTTTTGCCCACGCCTCAAAATCCGTGCAGCCGCCGATGTGTTTTTGATCAACAAAAATCTGCGGAACGGTTTCAACCGGCTTACCTACCGTCTTTTCCAGATCGGCTTTCGTAATACCTTCGGCATGAATATCAATGTAGCGGAAGTTAAAATCGTCATGCTCATTGCTTAATTTTTCTGCTAATTCTTTTGCGCGCACGCAATACGGGCACCCTGGACGACCAAAAATAACGGCAAACATCTCTCTCTCCTCGAACTTATCAGGCCGGATGGCGAATACTTATTATGATGCCGCGATTTGTGACGGATGGAAAGCAGGTTCGGCCTGTTGCTTTGATATCCTCAAGCTATAACTGTTAAACACGACGAGCCGGAACGTTTTATAATAAAAGCCATTTCGCCGGGAGACCGCTTATGCGCACCATTGGTGTATTACCGAAAAGCGTATTGATGCTGGAAATAATGGGGATGGTTTTGTTATCGCTGGCGCTGCTGTCGCTTAACGATTACCTGACCTTACCCGCGCCGCTTAACAGCCCGCTCGTCTGGGTTGTGATGATATTTCTGGGCGTACTGCTGATGCTCCCTGCCGCGGTGATGTTGATGTGGCGCATTGCTCAACTGCTGGCGCCGCAGCTCCTGTCGCGCGCTCCCGACGATTCTTCCCGTTCAGACAGAGAAAAAAGAGATGACGCCAACCATTGATTTAATCCGCAGCCACCGTTCCATTCGCCATTTCACCGAAGAAGCTATTTCTGACGCACAGCGAGAGGCGATTATTGCCGCCGCTCAGGGCACTTCAAGCTCCAGTTTTTTACAGTGCACAACGATTGTTCGGATAACCGATAAAACCCTGCGTGAATCGCTGGCTACCTTATCTGGTGGTCAAAAGCACGTGGCGCAGGCCGCTGAATTCTGGGTGTTTTGCGCTGACTTTAACCGTCATTTGCAGATTTGCCCTGACGCGCAGTTGGGGCTGGCAGAACAACTGCTGCTGGGCGTGGTTGATACGGCGATGATGGCGCAAAATGCGCTGACGGCGGCAGAATCGCTGGGACTTGGCGGTGTGTATATAGGTGGGTTGCGTAACAATATTGAGTCGGTCACGGAATTATTGAAGTTGCCGCAGCATGTTCTGCCGCTGTTTGGTTTGTGCCTTGGCTGGCCTGCGGATAACCCGGATATCAAGCCGCGCCTGCCTGCGTCGCTGGTTGTGCACGAAAACCAGTATCAGCCGCTTGATACAGACGTTTTGTCGCAGTATGACGAACAGCTTGCGCAGTACTATCTGACCCGCGGCAGTAATACGCGTCGTGACACATGGAGCGATCACATTCGTCGTACCATCATTAAAGAAAGTCGCCCCTTTATCCTGGAATATTTGCATAAACAGGGATGGGCCACGCGCTAAAGATTTTAACCCAGTGTATGATACGCCTGCTTTTACCAGGTCATTGAGAGGTGCAGGGTGAAAATTGCCATTTTGTCCCGGGACGGAACGCTCTATTCTTGTAAGCGCCTGCGTGAAGCGGCGATGCAGCGCGGTCACCTGGTTGAAATTATCGATCCGCTTTCTTGCTATATGAACATCAGCCCGGCGGCGTCATCTATTCATTACAAGGGCCGCCAGCTTCCTCATTTTGACGCGGTGATCCCACGGATTGGTTCAGCGATTACCTTTTATGGTACGGCGGCGCTGCGTCAGTTTGAAATGTTGGGTAGCTATCCGTTAAATGAATCGGTAGCGATTACGCGTGCGCGCGATAAGCTGCGTTCGCTGCAGTTGCTGGCGCGTCAGGGAATCGATTTACCCATTACCGGGATTGCTCACTCCCCGGACGATACCAGCGACATGATTGATATGGTCGGCGGCGCGCCGCTGGTGGTGAAACTGGTTGAAGGTACACAGGGGATCGGCGTGGTGCTGGCGGAAACACGGCAGGCCGCGGAAAGCGTCGTGGATGCGTTTCGTGGGCTGAATGCTCATATTCTGGTTCAGGAATATATCAAAGAAGCGCAAGGGCGGGATATTCGCTGTTTCGTGGTGGGTGACGAGGTGGTGGCCGCCATTGAACGCCGTGCGAAAGAGGGCGATTTTCGTTCTAATCTCCATCGCGGCGGGGTTGCTACGATTGCGAATATCACGCCGCGCGAAAGAAAAATTGCGCTCAAAGCCGCTCAGACTATGGGGCTGGATGTTGCAGGTGTTGATATTTTGCGGGCAGAACGTGGGCCGCTGGTCATGGAGGTTAACGCTTCTCCGGGACTGGAGGGGGTCGAGAAAACCACCGGGATAGACATTGCCGGCAAGATGATCCAGTGGATCGAGCGCCATGCTACGCCTGAATTTTGTCTTAAAATCGGCGGCTAAACACAATATCGATTGCGATCGTGGTATGACACGCTCTTTTTGCGTAAGCTGTGCCGGTATTTTTTTCATCAATAGAGGTCGCACATTATTATGACATCACTGGTCGTTCCCACTCTGGATACGTTGCGTCAATGGCTCGACGACCTGGGCATGAGTTTTTTTGAATGCGATACCTGTCAGGCGCTGCATTTACCTCATATGCAGAACTTTGACGGCATCTTTGATGCAAAAGTTGATTTGGTGGATAACGTCATCCTGTTTTCTGCAATGGCGGAAGTCAGACCTTCCGCACTGCTGCCACTGGCCGCCGATTTGTCCGCGATTAATGCCAGTTCGCTGACGGTAAAAGCATTCCTGGATATGCAGGATGATAATCTGCCAAAGCTGGTGGTTTGCCAGTCTTTATCCGTTACGCCGGGCGTAACGTTTGAACAGTTTGAGTGTTTTGTTCGCCAGAGCGAAGAGCAGATATCTATGGTGATCCTCGAAGCCGGGGCGCATCAGCTGTTATTTAACGCTGAAGACGATACGCAAAACAGCAATGCTGAAGTCCATTTCCTCCATTAATTCTCCCTGAATCTGGACACATTTTGCGCAGCCGCTACCAGAGCGGTTGCGTACTGCCTGTTTTTATTCTGCGTTTAACCTTTTATTAAAGAATTATTCACTTCCATTCTGCTCCTTCCGCTTTATGTCATAGACAATTCCTGCATAAAAAATTGATAAAAGACGTTTTTTAATCTGGGCTATATCCACAAAACCTGGCTAAAGTTATTCTTGCGAAGCATATAGACGTCAATTCTCGAACTGCCCGGTGTGACCTGAGCTGTGACTACAATACGTGGTGAATGAGTGAGCGGATATCTGCGCGCGATAGCGGCATCGGGAGAGGACTCTCTTTTCATTGGTGCTGCATGAAAGAATATGCACGTTTCTTGCATATCATTAGAGTGTGACATTTTTGTTCGTTTGTTAACGAACTTTCAGAAGGAAAGAGATTATGACCGCCTTAAATAAAAAATGGTTATCAGGCCTGGTTGTGGGTGCTCTGATGTCCATCTCTGCCGGCACGCTCGCTGCTGAACAAAAAACGCTGCATATTTATAACTGGTCTGATTATATTGCTCCGGATACGGTGGCTAACTTTGAAAAAGAGACCGGAATTAAAGTTATCTATGACGTATTTGATTCCAATGAAGTACTGGAAGGTAAGCTCATGGCGGGTAGCACCGGTTTTGACCTGGTTGTTCCTTCCGCCAGTTTCCTCGAACGTCAACTGACCGCCGGCGTCTTCCAGCCGCTGGATAAGAGCAAACTACCGGGCTGGAAAAACCTCGATCCTGAGCTGCTGAAGCTGGTGGGTAAACACGATCCGGACAACAAGTTTGCGATGCCGTATATGTGGGCAACAACCGGCATTGGCTATAACGTGGACAAAGTGAAAGCGGTGCTGGGGCCAGATGCGCCGGTTGATAGCTGGGATCTGATCCTCAAACCGGAAAATCTGGAAAAACTCAAAAGTTGCGGTGTCTCTTTCCTTGATGCGCCTGAAGAGGTGTTTGCTACAGTACTGAACTATTTGGGTAAAGATCCAAACAGTACCAAAGCAGATGATTACACCGGACCGGCGACCGACCTGCTGTTGAAACTGCGTCCGAATATTCGCTACTTCCACTCTTCGCAATATATTAACGACCTGGCAAACGGAGATACCTGTGTAGCAATTGGTTGGGCGGGGGACGTATGGCAGGCGGCGAACCGTGCAAAAGAAGCGAAAAATGGCGTCAATATCTCTTTCTCAATTCCTAAAGAGGGGGCGATGGCATTCTTTGACGTGTTCGCAATGCCAGCCGATGCTAAAAACAAAGAAGAAGCCTATCAGTTCCTCAACTACCTGCTGCGTCCTGATGTGATTGCGCATATTTCCGACCACGTGTTCTATGCCAATGCCAACAAAGAAGCGACGGCTCTGGTCAGTCAGGAAGTTCGTGATAACCCTGGTATCTACCCGCCTGCGGATGTGCGCGCCAAGCTGTTCACGCTGAAAGTACAGGATCCGAAGATCGACCGTGTCCGTACCCGAGCGTGGACGAAGGTAAAAAGCGGGAAATAACCTGATGTTTGGGACATGACCCGGCAGGATTTATGCCTGCCGGGCAGTGTTGATCCTAAACACACCTAACCCGGCAATACGCACCACCGTGGTGCGTTATTTGCACCGTTTCTTTGTTTTATGCCGGAGAGCACCTGAGTGAATGATGCAACCCCACGCCCACACGCGAAAATCCGCAAGGCGCTGACCCCGCTGCTTGAAATTCGCAACCTGACCAAGTCTTTCGACGGGCAACACGCCGTCGATGACGTCAATCTTACTATCTACAAAGGTGAAATATTTGCCCTGCTCGGCGCATCCGGCTGTGGCAAATCGACTCTGCTGCGCATGTTAGCGGGATTTGAACAGCCGACAACCGGGCAAATTATGCTTGATGGCGTCGATTTAGCGCACGTCCCGCCTTATCTGCGTCCGATCAATATGATGTTTCAATCCTATGCCCTGTTTCCGCACATGACGGTAGAGCAGAACATTGCCTTTGGCCTCAAGCAGGACAAGCTGCCAAAAGCTGAAATTGCCAGCCGGGTGAATGAGATGCTGGGCCTGGTGCACATGCAGGAATTCGCCAAACGCAAACCGCACCAGCTTTCCGGCGGTCAGCGTCAGCGTGTGGCACTGGCGCGTAGCCTGGCGAAACGGCCGAAGTTACTGCTGCTGGATGAACCGATGGGGGCGCTGGACAAAAAGCTCCGTGACCGCATGCAACTGGAAGTGGTGGATATCCTTGAACGCGTCGGCGTGACCTGCGTGATGGTAACGCACGATCAGGAAGAAGCCATGACGATGGCAGGGCGCATTGCGATCATGAACCGCGGAAAATTTGTGCAGATCGGCGAACCGGAAGAGATCTACGAGCATCCAACAACGCGCTATAGCGCCGAGTTTATCGGTTCGGTTAACGTCTTTGAAGGACTACTGAAAGAACGCCAGGAAGATGGGCTGATTATTGAGTCTCCTGGACTGGTGCATCCGCTGAAAGTAGATGCAGATGCGTCTATTGTCGATAACGTCCCAGTGTATGTTGCGCTGCGCCCGGAAAAAATCATGCTCTGTGAGGCTCCTCCCCCAGACGGTTATAACTTCGCGGTAGGCGAAGTGGTGCACATTGCCTATCTGGGCGATTTATCGGTGTATCACGTACGTTTGAAAAGCGGCCAGATGCTGAGCGCTCAGCTACAAAATGAACATCGTTATCGCAAGGGATTACCAACCTGGGGTGACGAGGTCCGTTTGTGCTGGGATGCAGACAGTTGTGTGGTGTTGACGGTTTAAGGAGCGAAGATGAGTACACTTGAACCTCCGGCGCGCGTGGATAAAGCAGGGCGATTCACGCTGCTTATGTCGCGGCTGCAAATGAACCACGGGCGCAAGCTGGTGATTGCGCTGCCGTATGTGTGGCTGCTGCTCCTGTTTCTTCTGCCGTTTCTGATCGTCTTCAAAATCAGTTTGGCTGAAATGGCGCGGGCTATTCCACCGTATACCGACCTCGTTTCATGGGCTGACGATCAGCTGTCCATCACGCTCAACTTAGCCAACTTCCTGCAACTAACGGACGATCCGCTCTATTTTGATGCCTACCTGCAATCTTTGCAGGTGGCGGGGATTTCGACGATCTGTTGTCTGCTGTTGGGCTATCCGCTGGCGTGGGCCGTCGCACACAGTAAACCCTCGACACGCAATATTCTGTTGTTGCTGGTGATCCTACCGTCCTGGACGTCGTTTTTGATTCGCGTGTACGCCTGGATGGGGATCCTGAAAAATAACGGTGTACTGAATAACTTTCTGATGTGGCTGGGCGTTATCGATCAACCATTGACGATTCTGCACACCAATCTGGCGGTCTATATCGGTATTGTTTATGCCTATTTACCCTTTATGGTGCTGCCGATTTACACCGCGCTGACGCGTATTGATTATTCGCTGGTAGAGGCGGCGCTGGATTTGGGCGCCCGACCGTTGAAAACCTTCTTTAGCGTGATTGTGCCATTGACCAAAGGCGGGATTATCGCCGGATCGATGTTGGTGTTTATCCCGGCTGTGGGTGAGTTTGTAATTCCGGAACTGCTGGGCGGCCCGGATAGTATCATGATTGGTCGCGTGCTGTGGCAGGAGTTCTTTAATAACCGCGACTGGCCGGTGGCATCTGCCGTTGCCATTATTATGCTGCTGTTACTGATTGTGCCAATCATGTGGTTCCACAAATATCAGCAAAAAAGCATGGGGGAACACGGATGAATAACTTACCGGTCGTGCGTTCGCCGTGGCGTATTTTTATCCTGGTGCTGGGCTTTACCTTCCTGTACGCGCCGATGCTGATGCTGGTTATCTATTCGTTTAACAGTTCGAAGCTGGTAACGGTCTGGGCGGGGTGGTCAACGCGTTGGTATGGTGAACTTTTCCACGATACCGCGATGATAAGCGCCGTTGGCATGAGCTTAACGATTGCTGCGGGTGCGGCGACGATGGCGGCAATCCTCGGCACTATAGCCGCCGTGGTAATGGTGCGTTTTGGCCGTTTTCGCGGATCGAATGGGTTTGCTTTTATGATTACCGCACCGCTGGTTATGCCGGATGTCATTACCGGTTTATCACTGCTGCTGCTGTTTGTGGCGCTGGCGCATGCCATCGGCTGGCCTGCGGATCGCGGTATGTTGACCATCTGGCTGGCGCACGTCACCTTCTGTACGGCGTACGTGGCGGTGGTGATTTCCTCACGGTTGCGCGAACTGGATCACTCCATTGAGGAAGCGGCGATGGATCTTGGCGCCACGCCGCTGAAGGTCTTTTTCGTTATCACGCTGCCGATGATTATGCCTGCGGTGATCTCCGGCTGGTTACTGGCCTTCACGTTGTCGCTTGATGATCTGGTTATCGCCAGCTTTGTCTCTGGTCCTGGCGCCACAACATTACCGATGCTGGTGTTCTCCAGCGTACGTATGGGGGTTAACCCGGAGATCAACGCGCTGGCGACGCTGATTCTTGGCGTGGTAGGAATCATCGGATTTATCGCGTGGTATCTGATGGCGCGAACAGAAAAACAACGGATTCGCGATATCCAACGTGCAAGACGCGGCTGAAAAAACTAAAATCTGCCAACCTGTCTATACGGCGCCGCTGTGGTGGCTGCGCCGTTTTCATGGAAGACGACGCGTTGGGATTTTTTAAGAAATCATCCACATCACATGCTCGCTTAAACGTCCCTGCGTTGGTGCAGGTGGCGGCGCTGGCTATTATCATGATCCGCTGTCTCGATCTGTTGATGATTTTTAATACGCTAGGGTTGCGTGGAACCAGCGAATTTATTCATCGCAGCGTGCAGACCTGGAATTTGACGCTGGTGTTTCTGGGCAGCCTGGCGCTGCTGTTTATTGAAATCTACTGCGCATTTTCGCTGGTGAAAGGACGTAACTGGGCACGTTGGGTTTATCTGTTGACCCAGATTATCGCCAGCGTTTATCTGTGGGCGGCCTCCTTGGGTTATGGTTATCCGGAACTGTTCAGCATTGCGGGAGCTGTCTCTTATACACATCTCCGAGCCCACGAGACGCGTAGTAATCTCGT
>ERZ1026976.91-NODE-91-length-38024-cov-7.552398_pt1 | contig 38024 bp, 40 predicted proteins | sample MGYA00519293_ERZ1026976 | MGnify/ENA primary metagenome ERZ1026976 (study PRJEB26926, sample SAMN06164671) | human gut metagenome | biome: ENVO:00009003; feature: ENVO:2100002; material: ENVO:00002003 | host: Homo sapiens | place: USA | collected 2012 ... | reverse complement strand
AACCGTCTGTACGTGCAGGACGGCGTATATGACCAGTTTGCCGAAAAACTCGAGCAGGCGGTGAGCAAGCTGCGCCTCGGTGATGGTCTGCAACCAGATGTCACCACCGGGCCGCTGATCGACGAGAAAGCGGTCGCCAAAGTGCAGGAGCACATCGCCGATGCCCTGGATAAAGGCGCACGCATTATCGCTGGCGGTAAACCTCATGCGCTGGGCGGGAACTTCTTCCAGCCCACCATTCTGGTCGATGTACCTGCCAACGCGAAGGTTGCCAAAGAAGAGACATTCGGCCCGCTGGCGCCGCTGTTTCGCTTTAAAGACGAAGCTGACGTCATCGCCCAGGCCAATGACACCGAGTTTGGCCTGGCAGCCTATTTCTACGCCCGTGATTTAAGCCGCGTCTTCCGCGTTGGCGAAGCGCTGGAGTACGGCATCGTCGGGATTAACACCGGCATCATCTCCAACGAAGTCGCCCCATTTGGTGGGATCAAAGCCTCCGGTCTTGGCCGTGAAGGATCGAAATACGGCATCGAAGACTACTTAGAAATCAAATATATGTGTATCGGCCTTTAATAAAACAAATACTGGAGAACACCTGATGAGCACCAACAAAGAACTCATGCAACGTCGCAGCAACGCCGTTCCCCGTGGCGTAGGACAGATCCACCCTATTTTTGCCGAGCGGGCAGAAAACTGCCGGGTCTGGGACGTTGAAGGCCGCGAATTCCTCGATTTTGCTGGCGGTATTGCGGTGCTGAATACCGGTCACCTGCACCCGCAGATTGTCTCTGCGGTAGAAGCGCAGTTGAAAAAACTGTCGCATACCTGCTTCCAGGTGCTGGCCTATGAGCCCTACCTGGAGCTGTGCGAAATCATGAACAAGAAAGTGCCGGGCGATTTCGCCAAGAAAACCCTGCTGGTGACCACCGGTTCTGAAGCCGTGGAAAACGCGGTGAAAATTGCCCGTGCCGCCACCAAACGTACAGGTACGATCGCCTTCAGCGGCGCTTATCATGGCCGTACCCACTACACCCTGTCGCTGACCGGGAAAGTCAACCCGTACTCCGCCGGAATGGGGCTGATGCCGGGCCATGTTTATCGCGCACTTTTTCCTTGCCCGCTGCATGGCATCAGTGAAGATGATGCTATCGCCAGTATTCACCGCATCTTCAAAAATGATGCCGCGCCGGAAGACGTTGCCGCCATCGTCATTGAACCTGTCCAGGGCGAAGGCGGTTTTTACGCGGTCACCCCGGCATTTATGCAGCGTCTGCGCGCCATTTGTGACGAACACGGGATCATGCTGATTGCCGATGAAGTGCAGAGCGGCGCGGGCCGCACCGGTACGCTGTTCGCCATGGAGCAGATGGGCGTTGCGCCCGATCTTACCACCTTCGCCAAATCTATCGCTGGCGGCTTCCCGCTGGCAGGGGTAACCGGTCGCGCCGACGTCATGGACGCTATCCCGCCGGGTGGCCTGGGCGGTACCTATGCCGGTAACCCGATTGCCTGTGCCGCCGCGCTGGCGGTGCTGAACATTTTCGAGCAGGAAAATCTGCTGCAAAAGGCCAACGAACTGGGGCAAACCCTGCGCGAAGGCCTGCTGGCTATCGCCGAAACGCATCGCGAAATTGGCGACGTGCGTGGGCTGGGGGCGATGATCGCCATCGAACTGTTCGAAGACGGCGACCATACGAAACCAGACGCCAAGCTGACCGCAGAAGTGGTGGCGCGCGCGCGTGATAAAGGGCTGATCCTGCTCTCCTGCGGGCCTTACTACAACGTGCTGCGCATCCTTGTCCCGCTGACCATTGAAGATGCGCAAATTCGCCAGGGGCTGGATATCATCGCCCAGTGTTTTGCTGAGGCGAAGCAGGGCTAACTATACAAAAAAGTAATCCATAGGCCGGATAAGGCGGAGCCGCCATCCGGCACATAGGGTCAATAACAATAATACGCGTGCCCCGGCGCGGGAATGCCGGGGTGCTCTCCCAAGTGAAATACTTTCGAGAGGTTTACAAGATGGGGCAAGTGTCACAATCACATGATTTAGGGGGCGGGCTGAAATCACGCCACGTCACCATGCTGTCTATTGCCGGGGTTATCGGCGCGAGTTTATTCGTAGGTTCAAGCGTGGCGATTGCAGAAGCCGGTCCCGCGGTATTATTAGCTTATCTGTTTGCCGGACTGTTGGTGGTGATGATTATGCGCATGCTGGCCGAAATGGCCGTCGCCACCCCGGATACCGGCTCCTTCTCCACCTACGCCGATAAAGCCATTGGCCCATGGGCAGGTTATACCATCGGCTGGTTGTACTGGTGGTTCTGGGTGTTGGTTATCCCACTGGAGGCCAATATTGCCGCCATCATTCTGCATTCCTGGATCCCAGGCATACCTGTCTGGTTATTTTCTCTGGTTATCACGCTGGCATTAACCGGCAGTAATTTGCTGAGCGTCAAAAATTACGGTGAATTCGAATTCTGGCTGGCGCTGTGCAAAGTGATTGCCATTCTGGCGTTTATTGTCCTCGGCGCGGTGGCGATTAGCGGTTTCTATCCTTATGCTGAGGTTAGCGGCGTTTCACGCCTGTGGGATCAGGGCGGCTTTATGCCGAACGGTTTTGGCGCCGTACTCAGCGCGATGCTGATCACCATGTTCTCCTTTATGGGTGCAGAGATTGTTACCATCGCCGCCGCCGAGTCCGATACCCCGGATAAACACATCGTCCGCGCCACCAACTCGGTTATCTGGCGTATCTCCATCTTCTATCTGTGCTCCATTTTCGTGGTGGTGGCGCTGATCCCATGGAACATGCCGGGGCTAAAAGAAGTGGGTTCTTACCGCTCGGTACTGGAGTTATTGCATATCCCACACGCGAAGTTGATCATGGACTTCGTCATTTTGTTGTCGGTGACCAGTTGCCTGAACTCCGCGCTGTATACCTCATCCCGTATGCTCTATTCCCTGAGCCGTCGTGGCGATGCCCCCGCCTTTATGGGGAAAACTAACCGCAGTAAAACGCCTTACGTGGCGGTGTTGCTGTCTACGGGGGCGGCATTCCTCACCGTGGTGGTCAACTATTACGCCCCGGCCAAAGTGTTTAAATTCCTGATCGACAGCTCCGGCGCCATCGCCCTGTTGGTTTATCTGGTGATCGCGATTTCCCAACTGCGGATGCGCAAAATTCTGCTGGCGCGAGGCGGTGAAATTAAACTGAAAATGTGGCTTTATCCGTGGCTGACCTGGCTGGTTATCGCCTTTATTATCTTTGTGCTGGTGGTTATGCTCTTTCGCCCGGCGCAACAGCTGGAGGTTATCTCTACCGGGTTGTTAGCCATAGGAATTATTTGCACGGTGCCCATTATGGCACGCTGGAAAAAACTGCTATCGTGGCAAAAAGCACCCTTGCAAAATACGCATTAAATCTGTTCCCGGCGCACGCCGGGACATTTATTCAGGAGTAAGACCATGACCGCCATTCCCCAACCGACGGCCATTGATGGATACCGCTGGCTAAAGAACGACATCATCCGCGGTATTTATCAGCCTGATGAGAAACTGCGTATGAGCCTGCTGACCTCGCGCTATGAGCTTGGCGTAGGACCGCTGCGCGAAGCGCTTTCACAACTGGTGGCGGAGCAACTGGTCACGGTGGTTAATCAGAAAGGATATCGTGTCGCCCCGATGTCCGAGCAGGAATTGCTCGATATTTTCGATGCCCGCGCCAATATGGAGGCCATGCTGGTCGCACTGGCCATCGAACGCGGCGACGACGCCTGGGAAGCGGAGATTCTGGCACGGGCGCATATGCTCAGTAAGCTTGAAGCTGTGGACGCCAGTGAACAAATGCTTGATGAATGGGATCAGCGCCATCAGGCATTTCACTCGGCGATTGTCGCCGGCTGCGGTTCCCAATATCTGCTGCAAATGCGCGAACGATTGTTTGATTTAGCGGCACGTTACCGGTTTATCTGGCTACGTAAAACGGTGCTGTCAGTCGAGATGCTGGAAGATAAACACGATCAGCATCAAACACTGACCGAAGCGATTCTGGCACGCGATGCCGTGCGCGCCAGCGAATTAATGCGCCAGCACCTGCTGACGCCGATTCCAATTATTCAACAGGCGATGTCCGGCAAGCTGCTGACGGAATAAGCCCGCACATCATTATTCTTCCGGAATACGTAACACCTGCCCGGGATAAATTTTATCCGGGCTTTTCAGCATCGGTTTATTCGCTTCGAATATTTTATTGTACAGGTTAGCGTTACCGTAAACCTGTTTGGCAATAGCGCTCAGGGTATCGCCCGCTTTCACGGTATAAAACTGGCTTTCACTCGCGGGTGCAGAGGTTTTAACCTGATCGTCCACGCTGGCGATACCGGAGATATTACCAATCGCAATCAGGATTTTCTCTTTCGCTTCCTGGCTTAATCCATCGCCAGAAACGGTGGCCTTGCCTTCGTTAATTTGCACGTTCACCTTATCTGCATCAGGGATGCCGGTTTTATTCAGGTGTTCCTGCACCTTCTTCGCCAGATCGGCCGTGTCATGATTTCCGGTGACCGCATCCCAAAGTTTTTCACCTGCATCTTTCACAAAATTGAAGAGTCCCATATCCACCTCGGTTATTAACAAGCAACACCAGGAAGTGTAGCAGAGGAGAGAGGACGGCAAAGAAAACGGCGCAAATGCGCCGTTTATGAAAGGAAGTATTAATTACGCGTCTGTACCCAGAAGGCGTGGATCAAACCAGGAATGTAGCCCAGCAGCGTCAGAACGATATTAAGGATAAACGCCCAGCCGAATCCTTTTCCCAGCAGTACGCCAAGCGGGGGCAGAATAATAGTAAAAACGATTCTCCAGAAACCCATACACACTCCCTACAAGCAAAAAGTTAATCATTGTTTAAAAAGAGATTTTATCTCTAAGAGTAGCCATTCTACTCAAATCCGCCAGCCTTCCCCTGCTGTTTTACCCTCCTTTACGCTCTTTACGCTGGCGTACGTTGGCTTTTTATTTTAGAATTTGCTTAATTTAGATTATGCTTAAATACATATGACTGAACTTGAACAACTCCAGGCCAGCGCTGAACAGGCTGCCGCTTTGCTTAAAGCGATGAGTAACCCGAAGCGGTTGCTGATTTTGTGCATGCTCTGCGGTTCGCCCGGTACCAGCGCGGGCGAGTTAGCACGCGCTACCGGACTGAGTCCTTCCGCCACGTCCCAGCATCTGGCGCGTATGCGTGAAGAAGGTCTGATAGACAGCCAGCGCGATGCCCAGCGCATCCTTTATTCCATTAAAAATGCGGCTGTGAATTCGCTGATCGCCACATTAAAAACACTGTATTGCCCATAAGGAGCCATCATGACCATTGGGAAGATTTCCCCGCGCGAGGCGCAGACGCTGGTCGCGCAAGGCGCGAAACTGATTGATATCCGCGATGCTGACGAGTACCTGCACGAGCATATTCCTGAGGCGCATCTGGCACCGTTACCCACGCTTGAGCAGGGATCGTTGCCTGCGAATTTACGCGCCGAGCAGGTGATTTTTCACTGCCAGTCAGGTAAACGCACACAAAATGCAGCGAACAAACTCAGCGCCATTGCCGCGCCTGCGCAGGTCTGGTTGCTGGAAGGTGGAATCGATGGCTGGAAAGCCGCAGGTTTACCCGTGGCAAAAGACAGTTCACAACCACTGCCGCTGATGCGTCAGGTGCAGATAGCCGCAGGTAGCCTTGCCTTACTCGGCGTCATTCTCGGATACGCCGTCAACAGCGCCTTCTTCCTGCTGAGCGGTTTTGTGGGTGCCGGGCTGATACTCGCTGGCCTCACCGGCTTTTGCGGCATGGCGCGATTGCTGGACAAAATGCCCTGGAACCGGCGTACTCATTAAGCGGTAATACCTGAAACAGCGCTGTACCCGTCGATTGACGTGATCTATGGTGAGTTGTGCGATAAATAAAGGAGCGCAATATGTTTAAACCTGGCGATCTGGTTCAACCACGCATGGGCGGACCTAAACTGAAAGTTGTCGAAGTCAACGAAGATCAAATTGTGGCGGTACAAGCCAGTAATGAAAGCGGTGAAAAATTCACACTGAAAGCAGCTGACGTGACGCGATATACCGAAGACGGTGATTTCGGCGTTTGCTGAAAACAGGCGGTGAGGTCACCCTCACCGCATTTATAATTAGATTAAAAAGTCATCAAGAGATTTACCGGCAGCCAGCGCCTGGGCAATTGGCTTTGGTGTCCGACCTTGTCCGGTCCATGTTTTTGTTTCACCGTCGAAATCGGTAAAACGATATTTCGCCGGGCGTGGTTGACGTTTTTTGACTGCCCGCGACGTCGCTGGGGTCATACTCAGCAGCTCTTCCGGATTGATCCCATCGGCCTGCATCAGGGCCAGCAAATTATTAATTTTTTCCTGCTGTTCTGCACGTTGGCGCTGTAGCTGTTCTTCTTCATCGCGGCGTTCTTTAGTCACTACTCTGAATTTTTCGAGCATATCTTCCAGCACATCAACGGAAAATTCACGTGCCATTACACGCAGCGAGCGGATATTATTTAAGTTTTTTAACATTGAACTCATATTAACAAAACCTCTTTAACGTAAAAATGGTATCACGCTAAATATTGTATGCAACTGATTATTATTTTTCCAGTCTAATTTTTTCGCAGATTATAAAACAAATAGCCAATCCCGTTATTTAAATGGCTATCCTGAAACCTGACATCAAATATTTTATATTCCCAGGATAGTCACTGTAAATATACTCGCATGACCTCTCAGCGCATCGTCTGATAAACACATCACTTTATTGCCCAGGGCCGGCACGCGCACATTCTGAACATCAGTCAACTTTCAGAAAAGGAGCGCAAAAAATTCAGAAAAACAAGTCTTCATAACCTATTGATATAAAATACTTTTAATCAGCAGAACAACGAAAACACCAAAACGAACAAAAATCAAACCAATACAGAGCATTTTATCGACAAAAAGGCAATAAATAAAAATTTTAAGCTAGTTGCTAGTTATTATCCAGGCAGATATCCTATTGAAACGCGAAAGCAGCAAGACAAATCACTAGCAGTTAAGGTATTCAAAACCTTTTTTCCCCTTTTTACAAGGAGCATTAACATGTTCTCTCCGCAGTCACGCTTGCGTCATGCTGTAGCAGACACGTTCGCGATGGTTGTTTATTGTTCTGTCGTGAACATGTTGATCGAGATATTCCTTTCTGGAATGAGCTTTGAACAGTCACTGTACTCCAGACTGGTGGCCATCCCTGTCAATATTCTGATCGCCTGGCCATACGGCATGTACCGTGATTTGTTTATGCGCGCGGCACGTAAAGCCACGCAGGCAGGATGGGCAAAAAACCTGGCGGACGTGCTGGCTTATGTCACCTTCCAGTCGCCGGTTTACGTGATTATTCTGTTGACGGTTGGCGCGGACTGGCACCAGATTACGGCTGCGGTAAGTTCGAACATCGTGGTATCGATGCTGATGGGCGCAGTATACGGCTACTTCCTTGATTATTGCCGCCGCCTGTTTAAGGTCAGCAGCTATCACCAGGCTAAAGCCTGACACGCCTCTTCGCGACTGGCCCTGCCAGTCGCGTTATTAGTTAGCGTTAACGTCGCCAAATAACCCACTCAGATAACGCTCAAGTGCAATACGCGAACTGAAGCCGTGCGGAATACCATAATGCTCATGGGTCTCTCCGGCTAAATACAACGGGAATTGCTGGTAGTGATCGCAGGTTTTAATGTCTGTCGCAGGTTCCGCCAGTGAAGAGCTGCGCTCTTTAAGCGTGGGATGGATGACTAATGCGGTACGTCCCATACGTGCTTCCCGGTTAACGTACACATAATTTTCACCACGTCGATAGCCGTACGTTTTCGGCGTCACTACATCAACGGTAAAGCCCACTTTTTCAAGTACGCGCGCCACCTCATCAGGTCGTAAATACATATTATTTTCCTCGTTATCTTTTACTGCGGGCTTACCTTACCTGATTCAGCATTAGCAACGCTTTCAGAAAAGTCCATAAACGAGTGAAGACAGTGGGACGAATATCTTAAGAACCGTGCAGATTTATGTCAGCGCCTGCCGCAATTGATAGGCCGCCTGCTGCGCCATTTCCGCTGAGCTAATATTGGTAAATGACAATAATATTCCTCCTTGTCCGTTCGGCGTTATACGCCACTGGCTCAAGGCCTGTACGGCCAGACCTGCCCGATTCGCTTTACGTACTAACGCAACATCGTCTGCGTCTACACTCATCACCAGTTGGATCCCCCCCTCTTGCGGGAGCACGTTAAAACCGTGTTCGGTCAGAGCATTTACCATCCACTGACGTCGCTGGGCATAATGTTGACGCATGCGTTTTAAGTGCCGCCAGAAGTGCCCCTCGCGCATAAAATCCGCCAGCGTTTGTTGCCATAAAACCGGAACGCTACAGGCCGCCAGCGCCACCTGCTGGCGAAAATGCTCGACCTGAGTCATGGGCACCACCAGCCATGCCGTGCGCAGAGCAGGAAACATTGATTTGCTGAACGTTCCGGCATAAATCACCCGCTGCGGCGCATCCAGGCTTTTCAACGGCGGCAACGGTTTACCGTGGTAACGAAATTCACTGTCATAGTCATCTTCAATAATCCATGCCTGGGTGCGGGCCGCCCACTCCAGCAACTGATGGCGACGCTCCAATGAAAGGGCCACACCCAGCGGGCTTTGATGCGCGGGTGTAAGCAAAACAAAGCGCGCCTGCGGGTAATCGCGGATCCCAGCGCAGACATCCAGACCATTGGCATCAACAGGAACCGGCATCAGCGCAATTCGCTCCTGAGCCACCACCGGTCGGATCAACGGAAACCCGGGATCTTCGACCCACATCCCTTCACCGGGTTGAGACAGCGCGCGCAGAATTAACGTCATCGATGCCGCATAGCCAGAGGTGATAAAAACCTGCTCCGGCTGGCACTCAATGCTGCGTGAAACGCGCAGGTAATCAACAATCGCCTGACGCAGCACCCTTTCGCCGCAAACCTCCCCCACCGCCAGATCAAAACGCGTTTGGGTGCGTAAACGTCGGCCCATCACCCGCGCCCATGCTTCACGCGGGAAGAGATCGAGTGCGGGTAGCCCCATCTGAAAAGGTTGGGGTCTGGGATTTTCTCCTGCGAAGATAGCGGGAGCCGCAGGCGCGGTCTCTGGTCGCAATTGCTCACTGACAAAAGTTCCCGCCTGCCCACGCCGAGCCAGCCAGCCCTGCGCCACCAGCTCGGCATAGGCATGTTCCACCGTCGAACGCGAAACGCCGAGTTCCTGGGACCACGTCCGGCTGGAGGGCAATCTTGCGCCTGGTTTGAGTTCACCTGTCTCAATGGCATTTTTTAACTGGCGGGCGATTTGTTGATAGCGCGGCATTTATGGTCTGCTTTTTTTGCAAAAATATGGCCCTCTGTAACAGTCCATTATAGTGCTACATTGCGGGTTATCCAAACGAGGAGAAATACCATGACAATGTTACGCCAGCCCTATTATGAACTCAGTCCTGAAATCTATAACGCTCTGGTTCAGGCCAGCAAAGCGCTGGAAAATTGCGCACTGGAACCTACGCTGACGGAACTGGTTTACCTGCGGGTCTCGCAAATCAACGGCTGCGCATTTTGCCTGGAAATGCACAGTAAGGCGTTGCGCAAAGCAGGCGTTGCGCAGGCCAAACTCGACGCGCTGGCAGGTTGGCGAGTGAGCCACCACTTCAGTGAACAGGAACGTGCGGCGCTGGCATGGGCCGAATCGGTCACTCATATCGCCAGCACCCACGCGGAAGATGATGTTTATCTGCCGCTGCTCGACCATTTTAGCGCGAAAGAAATCAGCGATCTGACGTTTGCCATCAGCCTGATGAACTGCTTCAACCGCCTGGCGGTTGGTATGCGTATGTAATTCTGCCCTGCCAGATAGCGGGATAAATGCCTTCTCCGGCCTGGGATGTGTTCTCCTGTAGGCCGGATAAGACGCGACGCGTCGCCCTCAGGCAGCCCGTCATGCTACACATCCCTGCCCCCGTCACGCTCATCACCCTGCCCTTCATCAATCTAAAATTACCATATCTTGTATGGTTGAATATTTTTAAAACCACATCTAGTATCACTCCTATCAAGACACCTACAATCCGACGCTATCAATCGCGTCGATCTTTTATCTATAAATGGAAATACGAATCATGCGTATTATTATTTACACTCGTAATAACTGTGTTCAGTGCCACGCCACTAAGCGGGCAATGGAAAGCCGCGGGTTTGACTTTGAGATGGTAAATATTGATTTGCAGCCCGCTCTGGCTGACAGCCTGCGCGATCAAGGCTTTCGTCAGTTACCGGTCGTTGTCGCCGGGGAAACCAGTTGGTCCGGGTTTCGCCCGGACATGATCAACCGTCTGCGCCCACAACCCCATATGGCCAGCGCATGAGTCAGCTCGTCTACTTCTCCAGCAGCTCCGAAAATACGCACCGCTTTATCCAGCGTCTGGGGCTGCCTGCCATCCGCATTCCGCTTAATGAACGCGAGCGGATCCGGGTCGACGAACCTTACATCTTAATCGTGCCGTCCTACGGCGGCGGCGGAACGGCAGGCGCGGTTTCGAGACAGGTGATCCGCTTTTTAAACGATCCGCACAACCGGGCGTTAATCCGTGGGGTGATTGCTTCCGGCAATCGCAATTTCGGTGAAGCCTATGGCCGCGCGGGTGAAGTCATCTCACAAAAATGCGGCGTGCCGTGGCTCTGGCGCTTTGAGCTGATGGGCACCCAAAGCGATATCGACAACGTTCGACAAGGAGTGAGTGAATTTTGGCAACGACAACCGCAGAACGCATAACCCAGCCAACGCTGGATTATCATGCCCTGAATGCCATGCTGAATCTGTACGATAAAGCTGGACGCATTCAGTTCGACAAAGACCATCAGGCGGTGGAGGCTTTCTTTGCCGCCCACGTCCGCCCCAACTCGCTGACGTTTGCCAGCCAGCAGGAGCGCCTGGAAACGCTGGTTGCTGAAGGCTACTACGACGAAAGCGTATTAAGCCGTTACGATCGCGCATTTGTAATAAAGCTCTTTGCTCACGCCCACGCCAGCGGATTCCGGTTCCAGACGTTCCTCGGCGCATGGAAGTTCTACACCAGCTATACGCTGAAAACGTTCGACGGTAAGCGCTATCTCGAAGATTTTGAGGATCGGGTAACGATGGTGGCGCTCACGCTGGCGCAAGGCGATGAAACGCTCGCCATGCAGCTTAGCGATGAAATGCTCTCCGGGCGCTTTCAGCCCGCCACGCCAACCTTCTTAAACTGCGGCAAACAGCAGCGCGGCGAGCTGGTTTCCTGCTTCCTGTTACGCATTGAAGACAACATGGAGTCCATTGGCCGGGCGGTTAACTCTGCGCTGCAACTTTCCAAGCGCGGCGGCGGCGTAGCGTTTTTGCTCTCTAACCTGCGCGAAGCAGGTGCGCCGATTAAACGCATTGAAAACCAGTCCTCCGGCGTGATCCCGGTAATGAAAATGCTGGAAGATGCGTTTTCTTATGCCAATCAACTCGGCGCGCGTCAGGGCGCAGGCGCGGTGTATTTGCACGCGCATCATCCGGACATTTTGCGTTTTCTGGATACCAAACGTGAAAATGCCGACGAAAAAATACGTATCAAAACCCTGTCGCTTGGCGTAGTGATCCCGGACATTACCTTTAAACTGGCCAAAGAGAATGCCGACATGGCGCTGTTCTCGCCCTATGACTTGGAACGCATTTACGGCAAAGCGTTCGGCGATATCGCCGTCAGTGAACGCTATGACGAACTGCTTGCCGATGGACGCGTGCGCAAAAAATACATTAACGCCCGCGATTTCTTCCAGCGGCTGGCTGAGATCCAGTTTGAGTCCGGCTACCCTTACATCATGTTTGAAGATACGGTGAATCGCGCGAATCCGATTGCTGGTCGTATTAACATGAGCAATCTGTGCTCCGAAATTTTGCAGGTTAACAGCGCCTCCACCTACGATGAAAATCTCAACTACGCGCAGACCGGACACGATATCTCCTGCAACCTCGGCTCGCTAAATATCGCCCATACCATGGATTCCCCGGATTTTGGTCGTACCGTGGAAACGGCGGTTCGCGGCTTAACCGCCGTTTCGGACATGAGTCATATTCGCAGCGTGCCCTCAATTGCAGCCGGAAACAGCGCATCGCACGCGATTGGTCTTGGTCAGATGAACCTGCATGGCTATCTGGCGCGGGAAGGCATCGCCTATGGCTCGCCGGAAGGGCTGGATTTCACCAATATCTACTTTTACACCATCACCTGGCATGCGCTGAATACGTCAATGAAGCTCGCCCGCGAACGTGGTAAAGCCTTTGCTGGATTCAGGCAGTCTCGCTACGCCAGCGGCGAGTATTTTAGCCAGTATCTGCAGGGTGACTGGCAGCCAAAAACCGACAAAGTTCGCGCGCTGTTTGCCGCCAGCGGCATTACGCTGCCGACGCGTGAGATGTGGGCGCAGTTGCGTGAAGATGTCATGCGCTACGGCATTTATAACCAGAATTTACAGGCAGTTCCGCCAACCGGCTCTATTTCCTACATCAACCATGCGACGTCAAGTATTCACCCGATCGTGTCAAAAGTGGAAATTCGCAAAGAGGGCAAAACCGGGCGCGTGTACTACCCTGCTCCTTTTATGACCAATGAGAATCTGGCCTTGTATCAGGATGCCTACGAGATTGGCCCACAAAAAATTATCGATACCTATGCTGAAGCGACGCGCCATGTCGATCAGGGACTGTCGCTGACGCTCTTTTTCCCCGATACCGCCACTACCCGCGATATTAACAAAGCGCAGATCTACGCCTGGCGTAAGGGCATTAAATCGCTGTACTACATCCGACTGCGTCAGCTGGCGCTGGAAGGGACCGAAATCGAAGGTTGCGTGTCATGCGCGCTGTAAGGAGGAGATCATGACATTATCCCGCGTGAGCGCCATCAACTGGAACAAGATTGAAGATGATAAAGACCTGGAGGTATGGAATCGCCTGACCAGTAACTTCTGGCTACCGGAAAAAGTCCCGCTTTCCAACGACGTCCCGTCCTGGCAAACGCTGAGCGCTGCCGAGCAGCAGTTAACTATCCGCGTTTTTACCGGGCTAACGCTACTCGACACCATTCAGAATGTTGCCGGTGCGCCAGCGCTAATGGCGGATTCATTAACACCACACGAAGAAGCGGTGCTGTCGAATATCAGCTTTATGGAAGCCGTTCACGCCCGCTCATACAGCTCTATTTTCTCCACGCTTTGCCAGACCAAAGATGTGGATGCCGCCTACGCCTGGAGTGAGGAAAATATCCCGCTCCAACGTAAGGCGCAGATTATTCTGGCCCATTACGCCAGCGATAATCCGTTGCACAAGAAGATTGCCAGCGTGTTTCTGGAATCATTCCTGTTCTATTCCGGCTTCTGGTTGCCGATGTATTTCTCCAGCCGCGGCAAACTGACTAATACCGCCGATCTCATTCGTCTGATCATTCGTGATGAAGCGGTCCATGGGTATTACATTGGTTATAAATTTCAAAAAAGCCTGGAGCATATTTCCGAATCCGCACGCGAGGAGTTAAAGAATTTTGCCCTCGATCTACTCATGGAGTTGTATGATAACGAAGCGCATTATACAGAAGAATTGTATGCAGAAACCGGTTGGGTGGATGACGTCAAAGCCTTCCTTTGTTACAACGCCAATAAGGCATTAATGAATTTGGGTTATGAGGCGTTATTCCCGTCAGAAATGGCGGAGGTTAACCCGGCAATCCTTGCCGCGCTGTCGCCCAACGCAGACGAAAACCACGATTTCTTCTCAGGTTCTGGCTCATCTTATGTGATGGGTAAAGCTATCGAAACCGAAGACGACGACTGGAATTTTTAACTCTCATGTTTGCGGGAAATACCGTACATTTTTCGCGGTAATATTTTAACAGGATCACACTTTTATCGTGCAATTATAATTGTGTGATCTACACTCAATATCAGCCGCATTATTCGCCTGCATTACACCAATTCAGGCGCTTTTTCATTGGCGTTTACAAAAAATATCAGTTAACGCACATTCACGCTCAGCCCTTATATCACGGGAAATCCCGCCGACTGACCTTCGGCAATATTCATGCCACAACTAAATTCAGGGTTGTCTCAGATTCTCAGTATGTTAGGGTAGAAAAAGGTCACTATTTCCATCAGGTAACATATCGATATAAACAAATAACAGGAATCATTCTATTGCATGGCAATTAAATTAGAAGTGAAGAACCTCTATAAGATATTTGGCGAGCATCCTCAGAGAGCGTTCAAATATATTGAAAAAGGACTTACAAAAGAGCAAATTCTGGAGAAAACAGGGCTATCGCTTGGCGTTAAAGACGCCAGTCTGGCCATTGAAGAAGGCGAGATATTTGTCATCATGGGATTATCCGGCTCGGGTAAATCCACAATGGTACGCCTTCTCAATCGCCTGATTGAACCCACCCGCGGACAGGTACTGATCGACGGCGTAGATATCGCCCGGATCTCCGATGCCGAACTCCGCGAGGTGCGCAGAAAAAAGATTGCGATGGTCTTTCAGTCCTTTGCCCTGATGCCGCATATGACGGTGCTGGACAATACGGCATTCGGCATGGAATTAGCCGGCGTCGCCGCGGATGAACGTCGCGAAAAGGCGCTGGATGCGCTACGTCAGGTCGGTCTGGAGAATTACGCTCACAGCTACCCGGATGAACTTTCCGGGGGGATGCGCCAGCGTGTAGGCCTTGCCCGCGCATTAGCCATTAATCCTGACATCTTATTAATGGATGAGGCCTTCTCAGCCCTCGATCCATTAATTCGCACCGAGATGCAGGATGAACTGGTAAAACTCCAGGCGAAGCATCAACGCACCGTGGTCTTTATTTCCCATGATCTCGACGAAGCTATGCGTATTGGCGACAGAATTGCCATTATGCAAAACGGTGAAGTAGTACAGGTCGGTACACCGGATGAAATCCTGAATAATCCGGCTAATGATTATGTACGCACCTTCTTCCGCGGCGTTGATATTAGCCAGGTGTTCAGCGCGAAAGATATTTCCCGCCGTAGCCCCGAAGGTTTAATTCGTAAAACACCCGGTGTAGGCCCTCGTTCGGCGCTGCAATTATTGCAGGACAAAGATCGCGAATATGGTTACGTGATCGAACGTGGCAATAAATTCGTCGGCGTCGTCTCTATCGACTCACTAAAAACCGCGCTTAGTCAGGCGCAAGGTATTGAAGCGGCGTTGATCAATGAACCGCTGGCTGTCGATGCACAAACTCCTCTCAGCGAGTTGCTTTCTCATGTCGGCCAGGCACCGTGCGCGGTACCGGTAGTTGACGAGGAACAGCAGTATGTGGGCGTCATTTCAAAACGCATGCTGTTACAGGCTTTAGATCGTGAGGGGGCAAACAATGGCTGATCAAACTAATCCGTGGGATACCACACCAGCGGCCGATAGCGCCGCACAAACCGCCGATGCGTGGAGCACACCATCCTCCGCGCCTACTGACGGCGGTAGCGCAGACTGGCTGACCAGCGCGCCCGCGCCGGCACCAGAGCATTTTAATATTATGGATCCGTTCCATAAGACGCTGATCCCATTGGACAGTTGGGTCACCGAGGGGATCGACTGGGTGGTGACCCATTTTCGTCCGGTCTTCCAGGGCATCCGTGTACCGGTGGATTACATTCTCAACGGCTTCCAGCAAATGCTGTTAGGTATGCCAGCCCCCGTGGCGATTATCCTGTTTGCCCTGATCGCCTGGCAGATTTCCGGCGTTGGAATGGGGGTCGCGACGCTGATTTCGTTGATTGCTATCGGCGCCATTGGCGCGTGGTCGCAAGCGATGATCACGCTGGCGCTGGTGCTGACCGCGTTACTGTTCTGTGTGGTGATCGGTCTGCCGATGGGCATCTGGTTGGCGCGCAGCCCTCGGGCGGCAAAGATTGTTCGTCCGCTGCTGGATGCGATGCAAACCACCCCCGCTTTCGTGTATTTGGTGCCGATTGTCATGCTGTTCGGTATTGGTAACGTCCCGGGCGTAGTGGTGACGATTATCTTCGCCCTGCCGCCAATCGTCCGTCTGACCATTCTGGGGATTAACCAGGTGCCGGCCGACCTGATTGAAGCCTCGCGCTCGTTTGGCGCCAGCCCGCGTCAGATGCTGTTTAAAGTGCAGCTCCCGCTGGCGATGCCCACGATTATGGCCGGGGTTAACCAAACGCTGATGCTGGCGCTCTCGATGGTGGTCATCGCCTCGATGATTGCCGTTGGCGGATTGGGTCAGATGGTTCTGCGCGGAATTGGTCGTCTGGATATGGGATTAGCCACGGTTGGTGGCGTTGGGATTGTGATCCTCGCCATCATCCTGGATCGCCTGACGCAGGCCGTTGGTCGCGATTCGCGTAGCCGGGGTAACCGTCGCTGGTACACCACCGGTCCCGTTGGGCTTATCACTCGCCCTTTCACGAAGTAATACACCCGTTGCCCGGTGGCGCTGCGCTTACCGGGCCTACACGTCCCTCCAATAATTAAGGAACAACGATGCGACATACCGTACTTTTTGCCACAGCGTTTGCCACCCTTGTCTCCACCAGCGCTTTCGCTGCCGACCTGCCGGGCAAAGGCATTACCGTCCAGCCAATCCAGAGCACTATCTCTGAAGAATCCTTCCAGACGCAGCTGGTCGCCCGCGCGCTGGAGAAACTGGGTTACACCGTTAACAAAACCAGCGAAGTTGACTATAACGTCGGCTATACCTCCATTGCCTCTGGCGATGCAACTTTTACCGCCGTGAACTGGCAGCCGCTGCATGATGATATGTACGCCGCGGCGGGCGGAGACAAAAAGTTTTATCGCGAGGGGGTATTCGTTACGGGTGCCGCACAGGGTTATCTGATCGACAAAAAAACCGCTGAGCAGTACAAAATCACCAACATCGCCCAGTTAAAAGATCCCAAGATCGCCAAAATTTTTGACACCAACGGCGACGGCAAAGCCGATATGATGGGCTGTTCGCCAGGCTGGGGCTGTGAAGCGGTGATCAACCACCAGAACAAAGCCTTCGATCTGGAAAAAACGGTCGAGGTCAGCCACGGTAACTATGCGGCGATGATGGCAGACACCATCACCCGCTTTAAAGAAGGCAAACCCATTCTTTACTACACCTGGACGCCGTACTGGGTCAGCGACGTGATGAAGCCGGGCAAAGATGTGGTCTGGTTGCAGGTACCGTTCTCTTCCCTGCCGGGTGAGCAGAAAGATATCGATACCAAATTGCCAAACGGCGCTAACTACGGCTTCCCGGTGAACACCATGCACATCGTCGCCAACAAAGCCTGGGCGGAGAAAAATCCGGCGGCAGCGAAACTGTTCGCTATCATGAAATTACCGTTGGCGGATATCAACGCACAGAACGCGATGATGCATGATGGTAAAGCGTCTGAAGCCGATGTTCAGGGTCACGTAGACGGCTGGATCAAAGCCCACCAGCAGCAGTTCGACGGCTGGGTGAACGAAGCGCTGGCTGCGCAGAAATAACCCACTCGCAGGTCTGATAAGCATAGCGCCATCAGGCACAGTAACCGCACCATTGCCGGATACGCTAACGCTTATCCGGCCTGTTTCCCTCTATCCTCCCTAAACCGCACAATCCATCACCCAACAAATCAGCAACAGTTAATCACTTCCGTTATGATTGTTTTCTGCAACCCATTATTCAGTTGAAAACCATGACGAAAACCACTCAGGGACTTAGCCCTTCGCTGATCCTGTTAATGTCTATCGCCACCGGCCTTGCCGTCGCCAGTAACTATTACGCGCAACCGCTGCTCGACACCATCGCCCGCAACTTCTCACTGTCTGCCAGTACAGCGGGATTCATCGTCACCGCGGCCCAGCTCGGCTATGCCGCAGGTTTGCTATTCCTGGTACCGCTTGGCGATATGTTTGAGCGACGGATGTTGATTGTCTCCATGACGCTGCTGGCTGCTGGCGGCATGCTGATTACCGCCAGCAGCCAGTCGTTGGGCATGCTGATCCTCGGCACTGCCCTGACCGGACTGTTCTCGGTAGTGGCGCAGATCCTGGTTCCACTGGCGGCAACGCTTGCCACCCCGGACAAGCGCGGGAAAGTCGTCGGGACGATTATGAGCGGCCTGTTGCTGGGTATTCTGCTGGCGCGTACCGTAGCGGGGTTACTGGCGAACCTTGGCGGTTGGCGCACCGTATTTTGGGTGGCATCGATACTGATGGCATTGATGGCGATTGCGCTGTGGCGCGGTCTGCCGAAGATGAAATCAGATACCCATCTTAACTATCCGCAGCTGTTAGGTTCCGTATTCAGCCTGTTTACCCATGATAAATTGCTGCGTACCCGCGCAATGCTGGGTTGCCTGACTTTCGCCAACTTCAGCATTCTGTGGACCTCAATGGCATTTTTGCTCGCCGCGCCGCCGTTTAACTATTCTGAAGGGATGATCGGTCTGTTCGGTCTGGCGGGAGCCGCGGGGGCGTTAGGCGCACGCCCGGCGGGTGGTTTTGCCGATAAAGGAAAATCACATCTCACCACTACCGTTGGCCTGTTGTTACTGTTGCTCTCGTGGCTGGCTATCTGGCTCGGGCATACTTCGGTGCCAATGCTGATTATCGGTATTCTGGTTCTGGATCTCACCGTTCAGGGGGTGCATATCACTAACCAGACGGTTATCTATCGCATTCATCCGGATGCACGTAACCGTCTGACCGCCGGCTACATGACCAGCTATTTTATTGGCGGGGCCGCTGGTTCGTTGATTTCGGCCTCCGCCTGGCAACATGCCGGTTGGGCGGGCGTTTGTCTGGCGGGTACGACCGTTGCCGTACTCAACCTGTTGGTCTGGTGGCGAGGTTTTCACCGTCAGGAAGCCGTAAATTAAGCGTATAGCGCTTGTTTACCGCTGATTGGGCTCCACAGGGTGTTAAGGAGCCCATCAGTCTGCTAAGGTTATAACTCATTGAACCAAGTTATATTAATTTCGGTAATGAAACCTATAACCCTATGGAAAGCCCTATACCCCAGTCCGGATCCCGTTCGGCGACGTTAACGGAAGGATTCAAAGACAGTCTGCCGATAGTTATCAGCTATATTCCGGTCGCTTTTGCATTTGGTCTAAATGCTACTCGCCTTGGCTTTACGCCGGTCGAAAGCGTCTTTTTCTCCTGCATTATCTATGCGGGAGCCAGCCAGTTTGTCATTACCACCATGCTTGCCGCAGGCAGTTCTCTGTGGGTCGCCGCACTGACCGTTATGGCTATGGATATCCGCCATGTTTTATACGGTCCCTCCCTGCGCAGTCGCATCACACAGCGCCTGAACAAACCCAAAAGCGCGCTGTGGGCCTTTGGCCTCACCGATGAAGTCTTTGCCGCCGCAACGGCTAAACTGGTCCGGGATAATCGGCGCTGGAGTGAAAACTGGATGATTGGCATTGCGCTATGTTCCTGGGCTTCCTGGGTATTCGGCACAGTGATCGGCGCGTTTTCCGGTAGTGGTTTACTCAAAGATTATCCCGCGGTTGAAGCGGCACTGGGCTTCATGCTTCCGGCGCTATTTATGAGTTTCCTGCTCGCCTCTTTCCAGCGTCAACAGGCGCTCTGCGTGACTGCCGCACTGGCTGGCGCGCTGGCCGGGGTAATACTCTTTTCTATCCCTGCTGCCATCCTTTTGGGCATCATCTGTGGATGCCTGACCGCGCTGCTCCAGTCATTTTGGCAGGGAGGACCTGATGAGCTATGAAGTTTTACTGCTCGGCCTGCTGGTCGGCTGCGTGAATTATTGCTTTCGCTATTTACCGCTCCGTCTTGGGGTAGGGAATGTTCGCCCGACAAGACGCGGCGCGACGGGCATATTACTTGACACCATTGGCATTGCATCAATTTGCGCCCTGTTGGTGGTGTCTACCGCGCCAGAAGTGATGCACGATGCTCGTCGGTTCGTGCCTACGCTGGTGGGGTTTGTCATACTGGGCGCAAGCTTCTATAAGACCCGCAGCATCATCATTCCGACCTTACTGAGTGCTCTGGGCTACGGATTAGCCTGGAAAATGCTGGTTGGCTTATAGACAAAAACAATCATTTTAAATAAATAATACATTTACTTTATTTGTCACTGTCGTTACTATATCGGCTGAAATTAATGAGGTTATACCCAAATGGATAGTTCGTTTACGCCCATTGAACAAATGCTAAAATTTCGCGCCAGCCGCTACGAAGAGTTCCCTTATCAGGAAGTGCTTCTGACTCGTCTTTGCATGCACATGCAGGGCAAGCTGCTGGAAAATCGCAATAAAATGCTGAAAGCTCAAGGGATTAACGAGACATTGTTTATGGCGTTGATTACGCTGGAGTCTCAGGAAAACCACAGTATTCAGCCTTCTGAACTGAGTTGCGCGCTTGGCTCGTCACGGACTAACGCTACCCGCATTGCGGATGAGTTAGAAAAACGTGGCTGGATTGAACGTCGCGAAAGCGATAACGATCGCCGCTGTCTGCATCTGCAATTGACCGAAAAAGGCCATGCTTTTTTGCAAGAGGTGCTTCCGCCTCAGCACAACTGCCTGCATCAACTCTGGTCATCTCTTAGCACCACCGAAAAAGATCAGCTTGAGCAAATCACCCGTAAACTTCTGACCCGTCTTGACCAGATGGAGCAGGATGGCACGGTATTAGAAGCGCTGCGCTAACGCGCCGACTCGCTCAGAAATCCAGATTTATAAATGAAAACCGACAGGCCAGCACGCATACTGCTGGCCTTTCTGATGAACAGGTCGGCTCAGCCGATGTGAAAAAATAAGATCGTGGAGAACAACATGAGCGCAAATGCGGAGACTCAAACCCCGCAGCAACCGGTTAAGAAGAATGGCAAACGTAAAAGTATGCTGCTCCTTCTGACCTTGCTCTTTATTATCATTGCCGTGGCATATGGGATTTATTGGTTTTTAGTACTACGTCATTACGAAGATACTGACGATGCGTACGTGGCAGGGAACCAGGTTCAAATCATGGCGCAGGTATCAGGCAGCGTGACGAAAGTCTGGGCTGATAACACTGACTTTGTTAAACAAGGCGATGTGCTGGTTACTCTCGATCAGACGGATGCTAAGCAGGCATTCGAAAAAGCCAAAACGGCATTGGCTTCCAGCGTGCGCCAGACGCACCAACTGATGATCAACAGTAAGCAGTTACAGGCTAGCATTGAAGTGCAGAGAACCGCGCTGGCGCAGGCACAAAGCGACTTTAATCGCCGCGTCCCGCTGGGCAACGCCAACCTGATTGGCCGCGAAGAGCTGCAACATGCGCGAGATGCCGTTGCCAGCGCTCAGGCGCAGCTTGATGTCGCTATCCAGCAATATAATGCTAACCAGGCAATGATTCTCGGCAGCAAGCTGGAAGATCAACCCGCCGTACAACAGGCCGCCACCGAAGTGCGCAACGCCTGGCTGGCGCTGGAACGTACCAGAATCGTCAGTCCAATGACCGGCTATGTTTCCCGTCGTGCCGTACAGCCTGGCGCGCAAATCAGCCCAACCACGCCGCTGATGGCAGTTGTTCCGGCCACCAACCTGTGGGTCGATGCTAACTTTAAAGAAACGCAGCTAGCGCACATGCGTATCGGCCAGCCTGCGACGGTTATCAGTGATATTTACGGCGATGACGTGAAATACACCGGTAAAATTGTTGGCCTTGATATGGGTACGGGCAGCGCCTTCTCCCTGCTGCCTGCGCAAAACGCAACCGGTAACTGGATCAAAGTCGTCCAGCGTCTGCCGGTACGTATCGAACTGGATGCGCAGCAGCTGGCGCAACATCCGTTGCGGATCGGTTTGTCCACGCTGGTTACGGTAGATACCTCCAATCGTGACGGACAGATTCTGGCAAGCCAGGTCCGCACCACGCCGGTATCAGAAAGTAATGCACGTGAAATCAACCTTGATCCGGTCAATAAGATGATCGAAGAGATCGTGCGGGCCAACGCGGGCTAATTCAAAGGTGCGTGTGATGCAACAGCAAAAACCGCTGGAAGGCGCGCAGCTCGTCATTATGACGATCGCGCTGTCTCTGGCGACATTCATGCAGGTGCTGGACTCCACCATTGCTAACGTGGCGATCCCTACTATCGCCGGGAACCTGGGCTCTTCGCTGAGCCAGGGAACCTGGGTGATCACCTCATTCGGGGTGGCGAACGCTATCTCAATTCCAATCACCGGTTGGTTGGCAAAGCGCTTTGGCGAAGTAAGGCTATTCATGTGGTCAACGACTGCCTTCGTCATTGCGTCATGGGCATGCGGGATGTCCACCAGCCTGAACATGCTGATTTTCTTCCGCGTGGTACAAGGGATTGTCGCCGGTCCACTAATTCCGCTTTCGCAAAGCCTGCTGCTGAATAATTATCCTCCCGCCAAGCGTTCCATTGCCCTCGCGCTATGGTCGATGACGGTGATTGTCGCCCCAATATGCGGCCCTATTCTTGGGGGCTATATCAGCGACAACTATCACTGGGGTTGGATATTCTTCATCAACGTGCCAATCGGCGCGGCGGTGGTATTGATGACTCTGCAAACTCTACGCGGGCGAGAAACCAAAACCGAGCAGCGACGCATTGACGCCATTGGTTTGGCATTGCTGGTCATTGGTATCGGTAGCTTGCAGATTATGCTCGACCGCGGCAAAGAGCTGGACTGGTTTGCCTCACAGGAGATTATCATCCTGACGGTGGTCGCCGTTGTCGCTATCAGCTTCCTGATCGTCTGGGAGCTTACCGACGAGCACCCGATTGTCGATCTCTCGCTGTTTAAGTCGCGAAACTTTACCATCGGCTGCTTGTGTATCAGTCTGGCCTATATGCTCTACTTCGGCGCAATCGTCCTGCTGCCGCAGCTATTGCAGGAGGTTTACGGATATACGGCAACCTGGGCCGGTCTGGCCTCCGCCCCGGTTGGGGTGATCCCGGTGATCCTGTCGCCGATAATCGGTCGCTTCGCGCATAAGCTGGATATGCGTCGTCTGGTCACGTTCAGTTTTATTATGTACGCCGTCTGTTTCTACTGGCGCGCATGGACGTTCGAACCGGGTATGGATTTTGGCGCATCGGCCTGGCCGCAGTTTATTCAGGGATTCGCGGTAGCCTGCTTCTTTATGCCGCTGACGACCATTACGCTGTCCGGTTTACCGCCTGAACGTCTGGCGGCGGCGTCCAGCTTGTCTAACTTTACGCGAACGCTGGCAGGTTCTATCGGAACCTCCATCACCACGACAATGTGGACTAACCGTGAGTCGCTACACCATGCGCAGTTAACAGAGTCCGTTAATCCCTACAACCCAAATGCACAGGCTATGTATAACCAACTGCAGGGATTAGGGATGAGCAAGGAGCAAGCCTCTGGCTGGCTGGCCCAACAGATAACCAATCAAGGGCTGATCATTTCCGCCAACGAAATCTTCTGGATGTCAGCGGGGATCTTCCTGGTGCTGCTTGGTCTTGTCTGGTTCGCTAAACCGCCGTTTGGCGCAGGCGGCGGCGCGGGCGGCGCACATTGATCAAAAAAGCCAGTTCATCTGAACTGGCTTTTTTATACCGGCTGGCGCCTATTATTTGTCGACCAGATGAGAAGCGTGAGCTTCACCATCCAGCATGACAACTAAATATGCAGTTCCTGCAGCTTCTCTTTCGGCAGTGCCAGCTCTTCATTGCTGTTCACACGAACATCGTGCTCAAGGATATGACGGGCAATGTCCTGCGCTTCACTGAGAGAGTGCATCTGATACGTGCCGCACTGGTAAATGTTCAGTTCTGGGATCTGGTTTTGATCCTGCACTTTCAGTACGTCAGCCATCGCCGCTTTCCACGCGTCGGCAACACGCTGCTCGTCCGGCGTGCCAATCAGGCTCATGTAGAAGCCGGTGCGGCATCCCATCGGAGAGATATCGATAATCTCAACGCCGTTACCGTTGAGATGGTTACGCATAAAACCTGCAAACAGGTGTTCCAGCGTATGGATACCTTTCTCAGGCATCACTTCTTTGTTCGGAATGCAGAAACGCAGATCAAACACGGTGATTGCGTCGCCATGCGGGGTGTTCATCGTTTTTGCAACCCGGACCGCGGGAGCTTCCATCCGGGTGTGATCGACAGTAAAACTATCTAACAACGGCATTTAGCCACCTCCGATAAATTTTTTAAAAATAATCTGAACTCTTTGTTCCGGGGCGAGTCTGAGTATATGAAAGACGCGCATTTGTTATCATCATCCCTGTTTTCAGAGATGAAATTTTGGCCACTCCCGAGTGGCCTTTTTCTTTTGTATCAAGCGTGCTTTTCCAGCCACACGCTAAACGGCTCGGTATCAGCCGCTTCGATCTCCTGCTGACGACGCTTTGACGCTTCGGTTTCAGCAATAAACTCTTCTTCCTGCAATATTTCCAACGGCTCTTCGCGCAGCAGGTTTCGGTATGCCTCACCCAACGCTTTGCCCGTACCGCCAATGCCTTCATCAATCATAGACCGTAGGATCCGGGCGGAGAATGTCAGTTCAGGATTATCAAAGCAGGCGACCAACTCGTCGCATACCTTTTGATACTCCTCTCCCCCGTGGATGCTGTCCAGCGTTTGTGCTACGCGTTTCAGGTCGCGGAACAAATCTTTACCCACTTCAGGCAGTGGGAACTGCGCTGTCTCACAGCCAATGCCTAAGGTCAGGCCAGGCTTACGCCCTTCCAGAATAACGCGATTCCAGTTAGTACGCGTACATAACAGCTCATCGCTACTCATTTCCGGCGCATCGGCCAATGCGCACCAGACCATAAACAGATCGAGGAAGCGTACCTGTTGCTCGTCTACGCCGATTGGTGAGAACGGGTTAATATCCAGTGAACGTACTTCGATGTACTCAATACCGCCACGCAGAAGCGCGTCAGAAGGCGTTTCACCACGACGAGTGACGCGTTTCGGACGGATAGGCGCATACAGTTCATTTTCAATCTGCAAAACGTTGCTGTTAATTTGCAGACGCTTACCGTCCTTCTCCAGACCGATCGCCGCGTACTCCTCGGAAGGGGTTTTAATCGCGCGCTTTAATCCTGCCACATACTCATGCAAATCGTTAAACGTAATTCCGAGATTGCTTTGCGACTTATTGGTATAGCCCAAATCGCTCAAACGCAGCGACGTCGCGTACGGCAGGTAATACATCCCACAGTCGGTTTTTTCAAACGGCAGGGTGGTCGGTTTTCCTTGCAGGAAGGAGGAACAAATGGCCGGAGAAGCGCCAAACAGATACGGGATGACCCAGCCAAAACGGTAATAGTTACGGATCAGACGGAAGTAACCCGCAGAGATCTTCTCTTTAGCATCTTCACCGTCCGTTACGCCGCATTTCGCCTGCCAGAAAGCCATCGGCAGCGAGAAGTTGTAATGTACGCCGGAGATGGTCTGCATCAACGCGCCATAACGGTTTTTGAGGCCTTCGCGATAAAGCGTTTTCAAACGACCGGTATTCGACGTACCGTACTGCGCCAGCTCAATATCCTGACCGTCGGCAATATAGCAAGGCATGCTCAACGGCCACATACGCTCGTCGCCCAGGTTTCTGGCGGTATAACGATGCAGGTCGCGCATGAACGTCAGCATTTTATGAATATCGTCGCCAGGTGGAGTAATAAACTCCAGCAGCGCTTCGGCAAAGTCCGTGGTTATCCACTTATGTGTTAGCGCTGAGCCTAACACCTCAGGATGGCCTGTCGTCGCCAATGACCCATCAGCATTAACGCGCAGCGTTTCACGCTCCAGCCCACGTTGAATCCCCTTTAACGCCTGAGGATGGTTTTCCAGCCAGGCCAGCGCCTGTGATACGTTCGGGATCAAATTGACCTCCCGCCTGTCAAAATCGTTTTAATTAGCATAATGGTATTGGTTACCCTGAAGGCTATCTCACAACACAATTAGTGCCACCACATAATGCCTTGCGTCGTAACCGCTGCGACAACAACATAGCGCAACGCCTTGCCAAGGCATAAGAAAAAGAGAACTGGGCCCCACGAGATGCGCATCCATCCAGCTAACAGGCACAGTAAATCACCCACAACCGGCATCCAGCTTAATAATAGTGTGACAGCGCCATAGCGCCGCAGCCAGCCAGTGGCTTTCTCTTGCCAGCGCGATGTTTTACGCAATGGAAAGAAACGCCCAAGGATAACGTTAGTTAACCCTCCAAGGCTATTACCCATTGTTGCTGTTAAGACTAAGACCCAGGGATGACTTACCCCAGAAATCAGCAAGGCAACCAGAACAACTTCAGAATTGCCGGGTAATAGCGTGGCGCTGAGAAAACTGCTGGCAAACAGTGACAGGAGCGATAGTCCATCACTCACAATAACCGAACATCCACGGCGTCCATCCCCGCTGCGCTCGCCGCCTGCAGTCCAAAATCGGCATCTTCAAACACGACGCAGCGCGCCGGAACAACCCCCATTCGCTCAGCACAAAGCAAGAACGTATCAGGAGCAGGCTTATGGCGTTGTACGTGATCGGCAGCCACCACAGCATCAAAATAGCGACGCAGACCAAGGTGAGCGAGTAGAGCCTCTGCAATTGCGCTTTCACTCCCCGTCCCTACCGACATAGGACGGCGGCCATGCCAGGCTTTCACTACTTCAACCAACGGTAAAGGCTGGACGCTATCCAGCAGCATGCTTTTTACCTTGTCCGTTTTTTCTCGTGCCAAAACATGGGGGTCAAGATCGGCATGATTCAATTCAATCACCGCCTGGGCAATACGCCACGTTGGAGAGCCGTTGAGGGCAACCATGGCTTGTTCATCAAACCGTAGCCCATAATGGCCCAATACCTCATGCCACGCCTTACGGTGCGTAGGTTCGGTATCCAGGATGGTGCCATCCATATCAAAAATCAAACCCGCATAACGTTCGTACATCGTCTTCTCACAAGCCGAATGACCAGACGTTATTTTATCGTAATTGATTGATTTTGTCGCTGACAGCGAATTGAGGGATGTTCAGGGAGTATGTGGAAATGATTCAAGAGGGGGAAAATTCTGGCGATTATCTCGCAGACCATGAAGAAACAGTTTCGCTGTTATTCAGGAGAAGATGGTGCATCCGGGAGGATTACTCACTAGTGTTCGCCCTACGGGCCGTTGCTGAAGCAACGTTATCCTCCCTGGCACTGGCGATTATCTCGCAGACCATGAAATAACAGTTTCGCTATTATTTAGGAGAAGATGGTGCATCCGGGAGGATTCGAACCTCCGACCGCTCGGTTCGTAGCCGAGTACTCTATCCAGCTGAGCTACGGATGCATCGGGAATTGCTGATTACTACTGATACGGCAAGAAGATGGTGCATCCGGGAGGATTACTCGGCTGCGCCTCGCCCTGCGGGCCGTTGCTGAAGCAACGTTATCCTCCCTGGTGCTGGCGATTATCTCGCAGACCATGCAACAACAGTTTCGCTGTTATTCAGGAGAAGATGGTGCATCCGGGAGGATTCGAACCTCCGACCGCTCGGTTCGTAGCCGAGTACTCTATCCAGCTGAGCTACGGATGCAAATGGCGGTGAGGCGGGGATTCGAACCCCGGATGCAGCTTTTGACCGCATACTCCCTTAGCAGGGGAGCGCCTTCAGCCTCTCGGCCACCTCACCAACACGCCTCTTACGAGTGCTTCGAAGAACTTGTTTCTGCTCATCGTCGCTGCGTGGCGCACATATTACTTTCTGGGACTTATAAGTCAAACAATTTTTCCAGAGCTTTTATCGTTTGCACATTTCACGCGCAATTAGTCTGCAAAAACGGCAAAAAGAGTGTTTTATCAACAGATAAATTGGCAGTTTCCGCAGACAATGAACAAACAGAAAATTCGCCGGGAACGACAATGTGCGTATGGGAAAAGAGAAAATGGGGGAGTGAAGCAGAAAAGCGAAGAAAGAGGACAACTCAATCAGGTTGCGCCTCACCAGAATGGTGAGACGCGAAAACCTTAATAACTGGACTGCTGGGATTTTTCAGCCTGGATACGCTGGTAGATCTCTTCACGATGGACAGAAACTTCTTTCGGGGCGTTTACGCCAATGCGTACCTGGTTGCCCTTCACCCCTAAAACTGTCACGGTGACCTCATCGCCTATCATGAGGGTCTCACCAACTCGACGAGTCAGAATCAGCATTCTTTGCTCCTTGAAAGATTAAAAGAGTCGGGTCTCTCTGTATCCCGGCATTATCCATCATATAACGCCAAAAAGTAAGCGATGACAAACACCTAAGTGTAAGCAGTCACGGCATCACATTCTGTTAAACCTAAGTTTAGCCGATATACACAACTTCAACCTGACTTTATCGTTGTCGATAGCGTTGATGCAAACGCTGCGGATTGAAGCCCGCAGCGTCGACTTACGCTTATAATTATTACAGTTTTGCGCTGACCCAGCCTTTCACACTGGCTAACGCTGCAGGCAGAGCCGCTGCATCCGTACCACCGGCTTGCGCCATGTCCGGACGACCACCACCCTTACCGCCTACCTGCTGAGCGACCATACCAACCAGTTCCCCTGCTTTCACTCGGTCTGTCACATCCTTAGACACACCAGCAATCAGAGAAACCTTACCTTCAACTACCGTTGCCAGAACGATAACGGTAGACCCCAGTTGATTTTTCAGATCATCAACCATGGTACGCAACATTTTCGGCTCAACGTCCGCAAGTTCACTGACCAGCAGCTTCACGCCGTTGATATCAACCGCTTTGCTGGAGAGATTTGCACTCTCCTGCGCCGCAGCCTGTTCCTTCAATTGCTGCAATTCTTTTTCGAGTTGACGCGTACGTTCCAGTACAGAACGCACTTTATCACCGATATTCTGGCTATCGCCTTTCAGCAGTTGCGCGATATCGCTTAAGCGATCGCTCTCAGCATGCACCGTTTGGATAGCGCCTTCACCGGTTACGGCTTCGATACGACGAACGCCCGCCGCCGTGCCTGACTCAGACACAATGCGGAACAGACCGATATCCCCCGTACGGCTGGCGTGAGTACCGCCACACAGTTCGGTGGAGAAATCGCCCATACTCAGAACGCGCACGTGGTCATCATATTTCTCGCCAAACAGCGCCATTGCGCCTTTGGCTTTCGCCGCTTCCAGATCCATGATGTTCGTTTCAATCGGCAGGTTGCGACGAATTTGCGCATTCACCAGATCTTCAACGGCACGGATTTCAGCAGGCTTCATGGCTTCGGTATGAGAGAAGTCGAAACGCAGCACTTTATCGTTAACCAGCGAGCCTTTCTGTGCCACATGCGTGCCCAATACCTGGCGCAGCGCCGCGTGCATCAGGTGCGTTGCGGAGTGATTCAAGCGGATACGCGCACGACGAGCTTCATCCACATCAGCCTGTACTGCATCGCCTATTTTCAGAGAACCCGCAGACAGTTTGCCGATATGACCAATCGCCTGGCCATATTTTTGCGTGTCACTCACGGCAAACGCAAAGCCCGCACCTTTCAGTTCGCCCTTGTCGCCAACCTGACCACCAGATTCCGCATAGAACGGCGTCTGATCCAGTACAACAACAGCGTCCTGACCGGCGTTAATGGCGTCTACCGCTTTACCATCGACAAACAGCGCAGTCACTTTGCCGTTCAGTTCAAGATGCTCATACCCTTTAAATTCTGAAGCGCCATCAACGCGAATCATCGCATTGTAGTCTGCGCCAAAACCGCTGGCTTCACGCGCACGACGGCGCTGTTCTTCCATTGCGGCTTCAAAGCCCGCCTCGTCAACCTTGATGTTGCGCTCGCGGCAAACGTCTGCCGTCAGGTCAACCGGGAAGCCGTATGTGTCATACAGACGGAAGGCGGTTTCGCCATCCAGCGTATCACCCGTCAGTTTTGCCAGCTCTTCGTCCAGCAGTGCCAGACCACGTTCCAGCGTACGAGCGAACTGTTCTTCTTCGGTTTTCAGAACCTGTTCAACCATTGCCTGTTGACGCTTCAGCTCTTCACCTGCAGACCCCATGACTTCCACCAACGGACCAACCAGCTTGTAGAAGAAGGTATCCTTCGCGCCCAGCATGTTGCCATGACGTACCGCGCGGCGAATGATACGGCGCAGCACATAGCCACGGTTTTCATTCGACGGGACAACGCCATCGGCAATCAGGAATGCACAAGAACGGATATGGTCGGCGATAACGCGCAGCGACTTGTTGCTCAGATCGGTCGCACCAGTAACTTTCGCGACGGATTCAATCAGTGAGCGGAACAGGTCAATTTCATAGTTGGAGTTAACGTGTTGCAGCACGGCCGCAATACGCTCCAGCCCCATACCGGTATCCACGGACGGCTTCGGCAGCGGTTCCATGGTGCCGTCAGCCTGACGGTTGAACTGCATGAAGACGATGTTCCAGATCTCAATGTAGCGATCGCCATCTTCTTCTGCGCTTCCCGGAGGGCCGCCCCAAATGTGGTCGCCGTGGTCGTAGAAAATTTCGGTGCACGGACCGCAAGGACCGGTATCACCCATCTGCCAGAAGTTGTCGGATGCATAGGCCGCGCCTTTGTTATCACCAATGCGGATGATACGCTCGCGCGGAATACCAACTTCTTTTTCCCAAATTTCATAGGCTTCATCGTCAGTTTCATAGACGGTGACCCACAGACGTTCTTTTGGCAGGGCAAACCAGTTTTCACCGGTCAGCAGTTCCCATGCGAATTGAATGGCGTCGTGTTTGAAATAATCGCCGAAGCTGAAGTTGCCCAGCATTTCGAAGAAGGTATGGTGACGTGCAGTGTAACCGACGTTTTCCAGGTCGTTGTGCTTACCGCCCGCACGTACACAACGCTGCGAGGTGGTTGCGCGGGAATAATTACGCTTGTCGAGGCCAAGGAAAACATCCTTGAACTGGTTCATCCCGGCGTTGGTAAACAACAAAGTAGGGTCATTGTTTGGTACCAGGGAGCTGCTGGCAACTACCTGATGTCCTTTACTATGGAAAAAATCGAGAAACGCCTGACGGATCTCAGCGGTGCTCTTGCTCATAATTATCCTGAAGAAATCAAGCTAACGAAATGTCATTACCAGCATCGGCAGCAAACTGCGCCTCTGGCAATCGAAAAGTGGGAATAAGATAAGTTTTCTTTACTGGGAAGTAAAATCCCGTATGCGCTCAATCGTCAAAATTTCGCCATATTGCCTGAATATCTTCCATCAGATAGCCACGATAGAGCAAAAAACGCTGGACCTTTACCTTATCTGAAAAATCGACTGGTAAAGGTTCACCGTATTTCCTGATTGCCTGCTCGCGCGCAAGCACTGCCCAGTCAATTTCACACTCGCGCATGGCGCGCTCAATAGCCTCACGCGAGATTCCTTTCTGGCTGAGTTCCTGCCGCACTCGCGCAGGCCCATAACCTTTGCGGCTACGGCTGGCAATAAACTGCTGAACGAAGCGGTCATCATCCAGATAATGACTTTCAATGCACCAGGCGATGACCTTGTCGTAATCTTCCGGGGAAGCATCAATGTCTTCCGGCCCTTGTTTGCCCATCACCGGCGCGGCCAGTTTACGCCGTAGTTCCTGCTCGCTGTGATCGCGCATTGCCAGAATACGCACGGCGCGGTCGAGCAGTCGGGAATAAGCGGATCGGCGGGAAGTTGCATCTGTCATAGTGAACCTTCAGAAATGCAAAAGGGCTGCATGATATGCAGCCCTTTACTATTATGCGATGTAAAACAGATTATCAGAAATCTTCGTTCGTTTCTGCTACGTCTTCGCCACCGTCATCAACAGAGAAATCTGGCGTTGAATCCTGGTTATTGAGCAGTAACTCGCGCAATTTCTTCTCAATTTCTTTTGCGGTTGCCGGGTTTTCTTTCAGCCAGTTGGTCGCATTCGCTTTACCCTGACCGATTTTCTCACCGTTATAGCTGTACCATGCACCGGCTTTTTCAATCAGCTTCTCTTTCACGCCCAGGTCAACCAGTTCGCCATAGAAGTTGATACCTTCACCGTACAGAATCTGGAATTCAGCCTGTTTAAACGGCGCGGCGATTTTGTTTTTCACGACCTTAACGCGGGTTTCGCTACCGACCACGTTGTCGCCCTCTTTCACTGCGCCGATACGGCGAATGTCCAGGCGAACGGAGGCGTAGAATTTCAGCGCATTACCACCGGTAGTGGTTTCCGGGTTACCGAACATAACGCCAATTTTCATACGGATCTGATTGATGAAAATCAGTAGCGTGTTGGACTGCTTCAGGTTACCGGCCAGCTTACGCATCGCCTGGCTCATCATACGCGCCGCAAGACCCATGTGAGAGTCGCCAATCTCGCCTTCGATTTCCGCTTTCGGCGTCAGCGCCGCCACGGAGTCGACAACGATAACGTCAACCGCACCGGAACGCGCCAGCGCATCACAGATTTCCAGCGCTTGTTCACCGGTATCCGGCTGGGAACACAGCAGGTTGTCGATATCAACGCCAAGCTTACGGGCATAGACGGGATCCAGCGCGTGTTCCGCATCAATGAACGCACAGGTTTTACCTTCGCGCTGAGCGGCGGCAATAACCTGCAGCGTCAGCGTCGTTTTACCGGAAGATTCAGGCCCGTAGATTTCGACGATACGGCCCATTGGCAAACCGCCCGCGCCTAATGCGATGTCCAGAGAAAGCGAACCGGTGGAGATGGTTTCCACATCCATGGAACGGTCTTCACCCAGGCGCATGATGGAGCCTTTACCGAATTGCTTTTCGATCTGACCCAGCGCTGCCGCCAACGCTTTCTGTTTGTTTTCGTCGATAGCCATTAATTACTCCTGTCATGCCGCTTTCGGGGTAAACCGCGAAACGTGAAAGATAATGTTCTGTTGAGGCAATTATACTGTATGCTCATACAGTATCAAGTATTTTGTAGAAATTGTTGCCACAGGGTTTGTAACGCATAGGCAGTCGCCTGCCGACGTACCGCATCGCGGTCACCGCTGAAACATTCCCGGCGGGTAATCCCCTCGCCGCTTGCGCTGGCAAAGGCAAACCATACCGTACCCACAGGCTTTTCCTCACTGCCGCCATCCGGCCCCGCAATACCGCTGATCGAGACCGCGAAATGCGCGCGGGCCGCTTTTAGAGCACCAATCGCCATTTCCACGACGACAGGCTCACTCACCGCGCCATGCTGGGCCAGCGTCTCTTCGCACACGCCAATCATCTGCGCTTTGGCTTCATTGCTGTAGGTCACGAACCCGCGTTCAAACCAGGCGGAACTGCCGGCAATATCCGTAATGGCTTTGGCCACCCAACCGCCGGTGCAGGATTCCGCCGTCGTAACGGTCGCCCCGCGCGCTTTCAGCGCCAGGCCAACCTGCTCGCTTAACTGCATCAGTTCACTGTCGGTCATTTCAGCCTCTGTCAGTTAAAAAAATATGCCGCACAAGATAGCACTTTCACAACCAATGTGGGGATGGGGAGAACGTTTTACGAGGGGGATTCCAAAAATTGATCCGTTGCAAAATAAGACCCGCCGGATGGCGATGTCAGAGCATCTTATCCGGCCTACAAGCAATATCTTATCTGTAGGCCGGTTGGAGCGATTACTGTACGCGCGCCAGCGCTACCGCCTGACCCAATTGCCACACCGCCATCGCGTAGTGGGTACTGTGGTTGTAGCGGGTGATGGTGTAGAAATTTGGCAGCCCGTACCAGTACTGATAACCGGTGCCAATATCCAGGCGCAGCAGGCTGGCCTGCTGATGATTCCCCAACGACTGCTGCGGCGTCAGACCCGCGGCGGCAAGCTGTGAAATGCTGTACTGGGTTTTAAAGCCGTTCGCCAGCCCAGGCGCCTGACCATTCGCCGGCACCGCGACCGTATCGCCTTTCACCCAGCCGTGGCCTTTGAAGTAGTTCGCCACGCTACCGATGGCGTCAACCGGATCCCACAGATTAATGTGCCCATCGCCATTGAAATCGACCGCATATTCTTTATAGGAAGACGGCATAAACTGGCCGTAGCCCATCGCACCGGCGAAGGAACCTTTCAAATCGAGCGGATCATCACTTTCATCTCGCGCCATCAACAGGAAAGTTTCCAGTTCGCCAGAGAAGTATTCCGCACGACGAGGATAATTAAAGGACAGCGTCGCCAGCGCATCCAGAATTCGCGTTTTGCCCATCACGCGGCCCCAGCGCGTCTCTACGCCAATAATACCGACGATGATTTCCGGTGGTACGCCGTAGACCTGCCACGCACGGTTCAGGGCATCTTCATATTGATTCCAGAAGGCCACGCCGTTTTGCACGTTGTCCGGCGTGATGAACTGCTTGCGATAACGCAGCCACGCGCCGTTAGGTCCGGCTGGAGGTTGAGTCGTCGGCGCCTGACGGTCCATCAAACGCAATACCGAGTCCAGCCGCTTGGCCTGCGACAGGATCTCCTGCAACTGCTGGCGATCAAAACCATGCTTGTTCACCATCTTCTCGATGAACTGTTGCGCGTTCGGGTTATTGGCAAAATCGCCGCCCGTTAGCATGACATTGTGCTGTGGCTCAAGCAGGAAACCGCCGGATGGCGTACCCGTAGTCGTTTGAGTCTCTGAAGGTTTAGGTTTGCTGCTACAGGCAGCAAGCAATACGAAAAGGGGAAGTAACGCTACATAACGACGCTTGAACATGAGACATCCATTAAACAAATTCAGCCTGGGAGAAGTATGGTAAAGCATCCTCAGCCATACAAGGAAGCAGTAGTCGCTCTGCTTCACAGAATTTCCCCCCTCTTGCACTTCCGACCGTCATATTTGCGAGCGCTTACGCAATAACTTTCAAAATAAAATATTTACCTTTCATTTTGAGATCAAAATAACACTTTTAAATCTTTCGATCTGATTAAAATTAGTTTCCGTTTGGCAAGATAACTAAAAAACCCTACAGGAGAGAATAATGATCGACACCATCACACTCGGTGCTGAGTGGTTTATCGGGCTGTTCCAGAAAGGCGGAGAGGTGTTTACCGGCATGGTGACCGGTATTCTTCCCCTGCTGATTAGCCTGCTGGTCATCATGAATGCGCTGATTAACTTTATCGGCCAGCAGCGTATTGAACGTTTTGCTCAGCGCTGCGCCGGAAACCCACTGTCCCGCTATCTGCTGCTGCCGTGCATCGGCACATTTGTGTTTTGTAATCCGATGACGCTAAGCCTGGGCCGCTTTATGCCAGAAAAGTACAAGCCCAGCTACTACGCTGCGGCCTCTTATAGCTGCCATTCCATGAATGGCTTATTCCCGCACATCAACCCCGGCGAGCTGTTTGTCTATCTCGGTATCGCCAGCGGCCTGACGACGCTGGGCCTTCCGCTTGGCCCGCTGGCGGTGAGCTATTTGCTGGTCGGGCTGGTCACCAACTTCTTCCGCGGCTGGGTAACCGATTTCACCACCGCCATTTTCGAGAAAAAAATGGGCATTCAACTTGAGCAGAAAGTTCATCTGGCGGGAGCAACATCATGACGCGTATTCGTATTGAAAAAGGCACCGGCGGCTGGGGCGGCCCGCTTGAACTGGATGCCGTACCGGGCAAGAAAATTGTCTATATCACTGCAGGGACTCGCCCTGCAATTGTCGACACGCTGGCGAATCTGACCGGTTGGCAGGCCGTTGATGGTTTCAAAGAGGGCGAACCGCCGGAGAGTGAAATTGGCGTGGCGATCATCGACTGCGGCGGCACGCTGCGCTGTGGGATCTATCCCAAACGTCGCATACCCACGGTAAATATTCACGCCACGGGGAAATCCGGTCCACTGGCCCAGTACATTGTCGAAGATATCTATGTCTCTGGCGTGAAAGAAGAAAACATTACCGTTGTCGGTGAAGCATCCATTGCGCCGCAACCTGCAAGCAGCACGATTGGTCGCGATTACGACGCCAGTAAAAAGATTACTGAACAAAGCGATGGTCTGTTGGCAAAAGTCGGGATGGGCATGGGGTCAGCCGTTGCTGTCCTGTTCCAGGCCGGTCGCGACACTATTGATACCGTTCTGAAAACCATTCTGCCATTTATGGCGTTCGTCTCGGCGCTGATCGGCATCATCATGGCTTCTGGTCTGGGAGACTGGATAGCCCATGGACTCGCACCGCTCGCCAGCCACCCGCTGGGACTGGTGACGCTGGCGCTGATTTGCTCTTTCCCGCTGCTGTCGCCTTTCCTCGGCCCTGGTGCGGTCATCGCCCAGGTTATCGGGGTGCTGATCGGCGTACAGATTGGCCTAGGGAACATCCCTCCCCATCTGGCGCTACCGGCCTTGTTTGCCATTAATGCGCAAGCCGCATGCGACTTTATTCCCGTGGGGTTATCGCTGGCCGAAGCGCGTCAGGACACGGTCCGCGTCGGCGTGCCATCCGTCCTGGTAAGCCGCTTCCTGACCGGCGCGCCTACCGTTCTCATCGCCTGGTTTGTATCCGGCTTTATTTACCAATAAGAGGCACTCAAAAATGACCGTGATTTATCAAACCACCATCACCCGCATCGGCCAAAGCGCCCCGGACGCACTTTGCGACCAGATGTTAATTACCTTTCGTGAAGGCGCGCCAGCGGATATTGAAGAGTTTTGCTTCATCCATTGCCACGGCGATCTGAACGGTTCTTTGCACGCCGGGATCCAGTTTGAACTGGGCCAGCATCACTACCCGGTCACCGCCGTTGGCAGCGTGGCGGAACAAAACTTACGTGAACTGGGGCATATCACCCTACGTTTTGACGGACTCAGCGAAGCGGAATTCCCTGGCACCGTACATGTGGCGGGCCCTGTACCGGACGATATCGCGCCGGGCTGTATTTTGAAGTTTGTTGCTTAAGATTGAAGGAGAAAAAGATGAATCAGGTTGCCGTTGTCATTGGTGGAGGCCAGACCCTGGGAGCGTTCCTTTGCCGTGGGCTTGCGACAGAAGGATACCGCGTCGCGGTGGTGGATATTCAAAGCGATAAAGCCGCCAACGTCGCGCAGGAGATTAACGCCGAGTTTGGCGCAGGCACAGCGTACGGTTTTGGCGCTGATGCCACCAGCGAACAGAGCGTGCTGGCACTGTCACGCGGAGTGGATGAAATATTTGGTCGCGTCGACCTGCTGGTTTACAGCGCGGGTATCGCTAAAGCCGCGTTTATCAGCGACTTTCAGCTTGGGGATTTCGACCGCTCGCTGCAGGTGAATCTGGTCGGTTACTTCCTCTGCGCCCGTGAATTCTCGCGCCTGATGATCCGCGATGGCGTTCAGGGACGCATTATCCAGATCAACTCCAAATCAGGGAAAGTAGGCAGTAAACACAATTCGGGCTACAGCGCGGCAAAATTTGGCGGCGTGGGTTTAACCCAGTCGCTGGCGCTGGATCTGGCGGAATACGGGATTACCGTCCATTCGCTGATGCTCGGCAACCTGTTGAAATCACCGATGTTCCAGTCATTATTACCGCAGTACGCTACCAAACTGGGCCTTAAGCCGGATGAAGTAGAGCAGTATTACATTGATAAGGTTCCGCTCAAACGCGGCTGCGATTATCAGGACGTGCTGAACATGCTGCTGTTTTATGCCAGTTCGAAAGCCTCTTACTGCACTGGACAATCGATTAACGTCACCGGCGGTCAGGTGATGTTCTAAGAGGTATGACTGCCCGGTGGCGCTGTGCTTACCGGGCCTACGAATATTATGTAGGCCGGATTAGGCGCAGCCGTCATCCGGCAAAATCAAAGGAGCGCATTATGGTTTCCGCACTGATTACCGTCGCCGCCATCGCCTGGTGCCTGCAACTGGCGCTTGGTGGCTGGCAAATATCCCGCTTTAACCGCGCGTTCGATAAACTTTGTCAGCGGGGTCGGGTGGGCGT
>ERZ1026976.90-NODE-90-length-38070-cov-10.594450_pt1 | contig 38070 bp, 32 predicted proteins | sample MGYA00519293_ERZ1026976 | MGnify/ENA primary metagenome ERZ1026976 (study PRJEB26926, sample SAMN06164671) | human gut metagenome | biome: ENVO:00009003; feature: ENVO:2100002; material: ENVO:00002003 | host: Homo sapiens | place: USA | collected 2012 ... | reverse complement strand
CACTCTCTCCGTCGTCGGCAGCGTCAGATGTGTATAAGAGACAGATGATAGTTTGACCTTGAATTAACTATATAATATAATTATTTTATAAAAATACTTCTTATTTTTATAAATGTTAATTTAAAATAATTTCAAAATGCTTATTTTAGTGAATGATTTCAAAAAAATAGTCAATCAAAAATATAGCATAAGAAAGGAGAAAATGATGCAACTATTGATTTTGACGAAGGCGCTTTCGTATGAGGAAGCCTTTGAAAGTCAGCTAAAACAATTAGGAAATGAGGTTTATTGCTCACATAATCTGATTGCAATGCTAAAAGAGGAAACATTCAACAAACAATTTTTATCTCAATTTGACGGAATTATTTTTAGTGAATCATTGTATGACAAAGAAGTAGAGGAATTGGTTCAACAATTACAATATGAACGCTTTAAACTTTTCCGTCGTGTTATTGAAGTAAGTTGTGATGACAGGACGGAATCGATTTTTGATGGCTTGATACCAGTAGATTCCAATCTTGAACGCTTGAGAGAGATTTTGCTGATTGCGGAAATCTCTCGATTAGCTTATCAAAAGGAAGATCGAGCACAGCAGCTTCAGGTTAAACAAAAATTATCTGATTTGAACCTGAAATTGAAACAAAAAGAAATTGTAAATTATTTGATTCAGTCTGGAAATCGAACCGTCTCGAGAGAAGAAATTAGTCGCCAGATTTGGAATAAAGAGGCAAATAAATCTGTTTTAGCAAGTTTGTCAAAAATTGTTTCTAAAGTAAATGAAAAGTTGGAATGCGAATGCGGGCATGTAGCGATTCAAACTGTTTGGGGACAAGGGTATCGCTTAAGCAAAGAATTTTATGACTATTTTGAAGAGGAGCTCTCTGAAAGAAAACCAACGTTAATTGAGAATTAGTAAAGGAGAAACTATTAAGGGGGTGACGCTTAACGGAAAAGAAAGGGAATGATGAAAAGGAGAGAAAAAGAAAGGGAGTGTCAAAGAATGAAAGCAAGAATTAGAAAAATTCTTGGCAAAACGACTCGGATCACGGCAATTATCTTTATGATAGTGTCTACATTTGGAGTCAATGGTTTGTCTATGATTGCTGAAGCAAAAACAGCAGGAGGGAACACTGGGTATGGTCAAAATGCCTATGGCTATATGTTTGAAGGCGGAGTAGGAGATGTGCGAACGATTTCTTATGCAACTGGCGGAAATGAACCGATGGGAAATAAGTTCATGTTTTGTACAGAGTCTGGTAAATATGTAAGTCCATCATCTAATTTTACAAATGCTACTAAGTCAGTAGATTCATCGAATGCAGCAGCAATTGGAGCGTTCATGTATCATGTATTGGTTGCAGCACCAGCACCAAATCATACGAATCATGCGGCGATGTCCTACTTTGTACACACACAGTTAGAATCCTCTACAGCAACTCGAGATGAATTTTTAAAGAGATTCAACTCTCGATTAAATAGTGGTGATGCAGAAGCTGTTGCAGCCAAAAATCAACACGATTCTGTTAGATCAATGGCTGGAGATTATTATGGACCGTATACATTATCACTTAGTTTGTCTGAAATTGCAGGACAAAAGAAAGCGAATATGAATTTATCGCTTAAATCAGCTGCTAATAAGGACATGAAAAATGTAGACCTGAATGGTCTTTTTGGCGGTAAGTTGGAAATGAGTATGACCGGTGGTCAATTTGTGCCTAAGTCAGGCGGAGCAGGTTCTGGGACTATTACTTTAAACAGTATTGCTGAGTTAGACAACTATACAGCGAATCAAGGACCTGCTGGAAACCCATTGAAAATAACGGCGAAGGTGACTAAGCTACCGGGCAGTCAAATGCAGCGCTATGCTTGGGCGAATAGTCAGAATATGATTACTGCGTATACCGCTAATGGAGTAAGTAAAGAAACTTCAGCGGATATCCAATTTAAAGAAGAACAAAAAACGTTTGCACCTATTGGGACGACTGTTTCTAAACAAGATGTACAAATCGGTCAACAATTATCTGACCAAGTAACGATCAGTGTGGAAGGAAATAAAGCTTGGCCGAATATTGTCGATACACAAACACCTGTACCAGCATCATTTGAAATCGATTGGTATTACTCACCGACTGATTATGGAAATCAAAAAATTGATGTGAATAATTTGCCGTCAGATGTAACGAAATTACAACATACGGATACATTCACGGTAAATGCTCCTGGTGTAAGAGATGTCCCTTCGGCAAATGTCGCTGACAAACAAGGGTTCTATTATCCAGTTTTAAAACTAGTTAAGAGCAAGCAGAATACACCGGATGCTTTTGAAAAAGGTTTCCAAGCACAATTCAATGAAGAAAATGAAAAAACAAAAGTAATTGAAAAATTCGCAGTACAAGGAACGACGGTCTCTAAGGTACGCGTCAAAGAAGGCGAAGCGTTAGAAGATGATGTTAGCATCTCATTGGCTGAAGGAAACTGGCCGAATGTACTTGGAACAAATAATAAAGTGCCAGTGAAATTCCAACTTGATTGGTATTATTCGGCTACTGATTATGGAAATCAAAAATTCGATGTGAACAGCTTACCGGGAGATGTTTCTTTTATCGGAAGTGATTCGAAAACAGTTGATGGTCCAGGAAAATACACGGTAACTTCACAGTATAAATCAACAGGGCCAGGTTTTTATTATCCAGTCTTGAAGGTTGTCGTGGCGGATCAAGCAAACCAAGAACATTTCACTAAGGGATTTCAAGCGCCTTTCAATGATGACAATGAAAAAATTACGAACAAATGGCAACCAAAAGTCAAAACGGAAACAACAGTTGCTCAGCTAAGTCCAGAAGGCGGAAAAGTAGCGGATAAATTAACTGTTACCGGGAATAAAGACGGCCATGAAATTACTATTACAAGCAAGTTATTAGGACCTTTCTTAACGAAGCCTGACTTTATTAAAAATGGCAATAACCATGAAGGTGGAAGCCCGCAAATTCCTTCTAACGCAAAAGTTGCTGGTCAGGTTCAAACGAAGATCCAAGGCAATGGTACGGTTACAACACCAGAAATCGAAGTGACTGAAAAGGGCTGGTATGTTTGGGTTGAAGAAATTGCTGAAACAACTTATACCGAACCTTGGTATTCCGATTTTGGTAGTGCAGATGAGTACGTAGTTGTTCCTTGGACACCGAATATTGAGACAACCGTGTCTGAATCCACATCAGAAATTGAGTCACAAGTTTATGATTCGATCACTGTTTTGGATCTGCCTGGGTTATGGGGGCTGCCAACAGATGGAAAAGGTGATACGGATAAATGGGGAATTCAGAATCCTGAATTAGTCGGCAAAGATCGCGATCCTGATAAAAATGGCGAGTATAATTTGCCAGATGGATTTGGTAAAGGGGAAGACAAGGCTCTTGAAGCGACCTTCACAATGTATTACAGCCCATCCAAACCACTTCGCGGCAGCGTTCCTGCGAATGCGGAAGTATTTGATGTAGTAAAGGCACCATTATTACAAGGAACATTGCGAACGACTGAGTTTAAACCATTTGATAAAGCTGGATGGTACACGATTGTAGTATCTGGTGGTTCAGATGAGGGACGTTTAGCCAAATTTGAAACAGAGTATGGCGTACCGTCAGAAACCGTTCACGTTCCACAAGGACAAGAGGAAGAATATTATACACAGGTAAATGAAGAGTATACGTTTGTCGGCAAACCAGTCTACGATACGCTGCATGTCAACAAATCTTTGAAGAGCGATGATGCCGAAGTAACCTTTACCTTGTATAAATATAGTGATAAAGTAAATGACTTTAATTATTCAAATGCAAAAGAAATAACAAAATCTTCTAAAGGTATGCCGATTAAGAAATACGGTGAGTACAAGTCAAACACCGGGGGATACGGATTAGAAGACTTGAGAATTTCTGAGCCGGGAACCTATGGATGGGTAGCGAAAGTTATCGATACTAAAACCAACAAAGTGCTTTATGAAGGTGAACACGGCGATGGCGGTGAGGTATTTAATGTAGAGAAATTGAATATCCACACGAAAGCTTCCAGCAATGATATTTATCTTGGAGAGCCAATCTACGATACGATCATTCTAGAAAATACAGTTCCAGATGGCTATTACGTGATTGTTGACCTGTACAAATTCTCTGATAAAATCAATGACTTTGCTAATGCGGAAAGCGCAACGGATAAAGATATTGTCTGGACGTCAGATAAAATCAAAGTCAGCAGCTCTGGCGAATACAAATCAGGAACGTTTACACCTAAAGAAGTCGGTTCTTATGGTTACGTTGAGAAATTGTACGACGAAAAAGGCAACTTAGTTCACACTGGTAAAAAAGGTGAAGAAACTGAAAATGTCGTTGTCAGACCAAAAATTAAGATCGGAACAAGTGCTAAAGACAAAGACTCAGGAATCAATGAAGGAAATGCGGTAGACGAAAATAGTCAACCAAAAGAAGAAGTAACGATCGTTGATACTGTTTCTTACAAAGATTTAGTGGTAGGTCGCGAATATACCGTCAAGGGTGTATTGATGGACAAAGCAACAGGTCAAGCATTCGTTGATTCTGATGGTAAGAAAGTAATCGCTGAAAAAACCTTTAAAGCTGATAAAGAAAACGGCACGATCGATTTAGAATTTGTCGTGAAGAAAACAGATATGCGCGGCAAGACCGTTGTTGTTTTTGAAAAACTTTACGAAGGTGAAAAAGAAGTTGCGGTTCACGAAGAGATCACGGATGAAAATCAAACAGTGAATTATCCTGAATTAGAGACCAATGCTACAGACGGAGATACCGGTACGAATGAGGGAAATGCGGCAGAGGAAGTAACGATCATCGATAAAGTGAGCTATAAGAACTTGATTATTGGCCGTGAATATACTGTCAAAGGTGTATTGATGGACAAAGAAACTGGCCTACCATTCTTAACAGCTGAAGGCAAAGAGGTACATGCGGAAAAGAAATTTACTGCTGAAAAGAAAAATGGCACGATTGAATTAGAGTTTGTGGTAACTAAAGGAGATCTTGCCGGTAAAACGATTGTTGTATTTGAAAAACTTTATAACAAGGATAAAGAAGTAGGCTCCCATACTGACATAGAAGACGATGACCAAACCGTTTACTATCCTAATGTCGGTACGAAAGCCGCTGAGTCAAGTATACACGGAGATACGGTCATTATCGAGGATAATGTTTCATATGAGAACTTGATTCCTGGGAAACAGTACAAAGTTGAAGGTGTTTTGATGGACAAAGAAACTGGTAAAGCTTTCTTAGTTGATAAGAAAGAAGTCACTGGTTCTGCGATGTTCAACGCATCTGATACCGGTAATGGTACAGTCAAAGTGAAATTTACTTTTGATCGAAGTGCTTTGAAAGATAACAAGGAACTGGTTGTCTTTGAACGCGTGTATGGATCAACTGGCAAAGTTGTTGGTACTCATGAGGATATTGATGACGAAGACCAGACGGTTGAAGTAAAACCAGATGTTGAGATCAAAACTTCGGCAAAAGATGAAGAAACTGACATGAACGAAGGTTTAGCAAAAGAAGAAGTGAAGATTATTGATACGGTTTCGTATAAAAACTTGAATGTTGGCCAAGAATACACGGTCAAAGGTGTCCTGATGGATAAAGCGACTGGCAAACCTTTCTTGACGAAAGATGGTAATGAAGTACATGCGGAACGGGATTTTGTTGCTCAAACTCAGAATGGCACGATTGATTTAGAGTTTATTGTAACGAAAGGTGATTTAGCAGGTAAGACCGTTGTCGTCTTTGAAACGTTATATGTTGAAGACAAGGAAGTGGGCTCTCACACGGATATTAATGACAAAGATCAATCAGTCAACTATCCAGAAGTGGGAACAAAAGCTTCTGAAACGAGCGTTCATGGAGAGACTGTTGTCCTAAAAGACCTGGTTTCTTATGATAATTTGATTCCTGGAAAAGAATATCAAGTAACAGGCGTGCTGATGGATAAAACAACTGGAGAAGCCTTTAAAGTTGACGGAAAAGAAGTGACTGGTAAGACGGACTTCACAGCAAACAAAAAAGGAACAGGCACGGTTGAAGTTGAGTTTACATTTGATCGTAAAGCCTTAGAAGATCCTAAAAATCTAGTGGTCTTTGAAAAACTATATAACGTTGAAGGCAAGCTTGTTGGTCTGCATGAAGATATCGAAGACAAAGATCAGACTGTAGAAGTCAAACCAGAGATTGAAGTAAAAACAGACGCCATCGATAAAGATACAGAGATGGATGAAGGATTAGCCAATGAACGGGTAACGATCGTAGATAGAGTGTCATATAAACATTTGATCGTCGGTAAAAATTACACGGTCAAAGGAACATTGATGGATAAAGCGACAGGTAAGCCATTCTTGACTCGTGACGGAGAAGAAGTCCACGCTGAGAAGACCTTCAAGGCGGAAACACCTGATGGCACCATCAATTTAGAATTCTTTATTAAACGTGGCGACCTCGCTGGTAAGACAGTGGTGGTTTTTGAAACACTTTATCACGATGAAAAAGAGGTAGCCGCTCATACGGATATTGAAGATGAAGCACAAACTGTGTCTTATCCAAAAGTCGGAACTAAAGCTTCTGAAACCACTGGATCAACGGATAAAGAAGTGATCATTAAAGATATCGTATCTTATGAAAACTTAGTTCCAGGCAAAGAATACACGGTTACTGGTACGTTGATGGATAAAGAAACAGGAAAAGCCTTCAAGGCGGGAGAGGAAGAAGTAACGAGCAAGGCAACCTTTATCGCTTCAGAATCCGGAAGCGGAACGGTGGAAGTTACTTTCCAATTTGACCGCAAGTATTTAACCGAAGATACTGTATTGGTGGTCTTCGAGAAATTGTTTAATACTGAGGGCAAACTGGTTGGATTGCATGAGGATATCGAAGATGAAGATCAGACAGTCCGGCAGCCGCAAGTTTCAACTAAAGCAAAAGATAAAGATTCAGGTACAAACGAAGGCTTTGCTGATGACGAAGTAACAGTCGTTGATGAAGTCAGCTACAAGAACTTGATCGTAGGCAAGGAATACACGGTCAAAGGCGTCTTGATGGACAAAGCGACGAACAAGCCATTCTTAACCCGCGATGGCAATGAGGTTCATGCTGAGAAGACCTTCAAAGCGACTAAGCGTGATGGTACCATCGAATTGGAATTCAAGATCACGAAGGGCGATCTGGCTGGTAAAACTGTTGTTGTCTTTGAGACGTTGTATCAAGAAGATAGAGAAGTAGCTGCTCATACCGATATTGAAGATAAAGATCAATCAGTAAATTATCCGAAAGTTGGAACACAAGCGGCTGAAATCAGTAAAGATAGTGATGAAGATGTCGTCATTAAGGATATAGTTTTTTATGAAAATCTAGTTCCGGGAGAAAGCTACACTGTGCGTGGCAAACTGATGTTGAAAAATTCAGCTGAACCATTCACTGTAATGGGACGCGAAATTGAGAGTCAGACAACGTTTGTAGCTAGCGATACTGGTAGCGGAACTGTTGAAATGAGCTTTACTTTCCGTCGTAGTATACTTTCAGATGATTTGACACTTGTTGCTTTTGAAAAATTATTTGATACGAAGGGTAATCTGATTGGTGCTCATGAGGATATCAATGATGAAGCTCAAACGGTAACAGTGAAGAAAACAAATCCTGAGCTGCCTTCGACAAAAGGTGATATTTTCAACAACGGCAGCGGCCTCGATGTGTCGTATGGGGGAGGAGATTCTTCATACAGCAGCGGTGGAAGTTTGCCGCAAACAGGGGAGCAAGTGTTGAAAGTCTTGCCTTATATCGGATTAGTAATTGTCATTTTGGCAGGGGCACTCTACTTTTATCGGAAAAAGAAAGCATAATTCTGTAGTACTGTAGTACGTAAGTTATTCCAAACGAAAATGCCCTCTCAAAACTAATTTTTGAGAGGGCATTTTTTTCATATAGAAAAAAGTAACTTGATTCGTATAATAATGAATACGCTCTAAATTTATGCGGCTGTTAATAAATCTAGGTTCTTTTCATTAAATGTATCGCCATGTTCTAAGTCACCGTATTTGAACCCACGCTTGAACCAATCCGTGCGCTGTTGGCTAGTGCCGTGGGTAAAACTATCTGGAACGACATATCCTTGGTATTCTTTTTGCAGCGTGTCGTCACCAATCGCATTTGCCGCAGTGATTGCTTCCTCAATGTCGCCTTCTTCTAGAATCGGCTGTTCTTGATAGGTTTCTCCAGCGAGATATTTTGAAAAACATCCTGCTAAATAGTCAGCCTGTAATTCTAGACGTACACTATATTTATTGTATTCAGTTTCTGAAACCCGTTTTCGAATTTTCTCAAGTTGATCTGTTATTCCCAACTCATTTTGTACATGATGTCCGACTTCATGGGCGATCACGTAAGCCATTGCGTAGTCACCTGTTGCGCCGTATTTACTGGATAACTCATCAGCAAAACTTAAATCTAAGTAAACGTTTTGATCGGCAGGGCAATAAAAGGGTCCGACCTGTGAGCTTGCTTGTCCACAGGCTGAGTTCACGCTATCAGTAAATAGCACGAGTTTTGGATTTTGATAGGGCTTGTCCAACTGTTCAAACTCGCTGTCCCAATAATCCTCTAAATGTGCAAAGACGACTGCGGCAAATTCTTTTTGCTCCGTGTATTCTTTTGAAGAAACATTTTCAGTTTTATAAGTTGCCGCAGTGATACCACCGCCTAAAGTATCGGTGACTGTCCCTAAATCTCCTCCAGAAATGAAAAAAACAATAATAGCAATCAAAAATACACCAATACCGCCACCAGCCGCTATTTTTCCGGTAGGCCGGTTGTTACTTCCTGAACGATCTTCCACATTTGAGCTTTGTCGATCTCCTCGCCAGCGCATACTATTCCCCCTCTTTCTTTTAATTCCATTTTAGCTAAAAAGAGAAATAGCACCAAAGAATAGGCTTAATAATGCGTAGTATTTTTCTTTGTTTTCTTTCTGAAAGAGACATAAATAGTGAGAGCAAAGGGTTTTCTCTTTCTTAATTTAAAAACTTTAAGAATAATATTGAAATATATTTGTAACATTACTTTTATCTGCGTGATATATCACTATGTTAGAATTACTTCTGACGTTATGCGATCATTCATTTAAATCAACATAATAGCCGGAGGAATAATTAGTGAAAAAGAGTATATTATCAGCATTGTTGGTGTGTACAATTGCTGTCTCAGCAGTGCCAAGTATTGCACTAGCAGATAATTATGATCAACAAATTCAAGAAAAAGACCAAAAGATTAGTGATTTACAAGGGAAACAATCCGATGTTCAAACGCAAATTGATGGATTAACAAGTGAAATCGCAACAGTTAGTGGAAAAGTTAAAGACTTAGAAGCGAAACAAGATCAATTAAATAAAGATACAATGAAGTTACAAGAAAAAATTGCTACTTTGAAAGTACGTATCGCAAAACGTAATGAAGTAATCAAGAACCAAGCCCGTGATACACAGGTGAAGGGGCAGGCTTCTAGCTATGTTTCTGCTGTTTTAGAAGCAGATTCATTATCAGACGTAATCGGCCGTGTTCAAGCAATGTCAACGATGGTTAAAGCAAACCATTCATTGATGGAGCAACAAAAAGCTGATGAAAAAGCGGTAGAAGAAAAAGTTAAAGATAATGAAACAAAAGTTGCTGAAATTCAAGCAAACCAAAAAGAATTAGAAACACAAAAAAATGAAATTGCCAACAAACAAGCTGAATTGAATGTTGTGAAAGCGAACTATGCTGCGGAACAAGCAACCGCTGAACAAGATAAAGCGAAATTGAAGAAAGAACAAGAAGAAGCAAAAGCAGAGCAAGCACGTGTCTTGAAAGAACAGCAAGAAGCTGCAAAAGCACAAAAAGCTGAACAAGAACGTCAAGCCAAAGAAGCTGCAAAAGCACAAAAAGCGTTTGAAGAGTCTCAAGCAAAGGCTGCTGCTGAACAAGCGAAAGAAACAGCGGAAAGTTCAACAGCATCTTCTACTGAAGCTTCATCAAGTGCGAGTGAAGAAAGCTCAACGTCATCTTCTTCAACACAAGAAACAACTACTAGCACGACTGAGGATACAAAAGATTCAACATCAGCACCGACTCCTGCACCAACAGCAAGTACTGGCGGCAGTAAAGTCGATCATACTGGTTCAGGTAATATGTATGCAGTAGGTCAATGTACTTGGTACGTTAAAAATGTTGCACCTTGGGCTGGAACATACTGGGGTAATGGATGTCAATGGGGTGCTTCAGCAGCTGCTGATGGCTTCCAAGTAGATGGTACGCCTGCAGCTGGATCAATCGTGGTCTTTGCTCAAGGGCAATCCGTTGGAACATGGAATGCGGATCCTTCATACGGGCACGTTGCTTATGTTCAATCATACAATGCTTCAAATAATACAATCACTATTACTCAAGGCGGTATGGGCTTCCCAACACCGACTGGACCAAACACTGCGACATTAAGCGCAGCTGGTTTACAATATATTCACCCATAAGAACAAGCAAAAGAGTTTCCGAAAAATCGGAAACTCTTTTTTTGAGGTAAAATTTGGTTAAAAAACCAGCTGATTTGCAATTATTTTTTCCGATTACTCCTGATTGCGTAGATAGATAACAATAGGCAAAGGATCGCTAGAGCAGCCATAACCCAAAAGACATTGTGAAAGGCTTGGACAAAATGACTGCCTAAAGCTGGTGAGATGTAGCGAACATTCGGTAATTGTGCAAATAAAACAGCCGAAGCAATGCTGATTCCAAGACTCATACCGATTGTTCTAAAAAAAGAGGTCAATGAGCCTGCGACACCAGTAAACTGTTTGTCAACAAAGGACATCGCTAATGAGTTATTCGGAGATAGAAAAATACCCATTCCGATTCCATTTAAGAGAATGGGGAATAAAACGAGCAGCCAATTTAGTTTTAAGGGATAAAAGGTGTAGCCGATTTGAGAAAGAATCAAAATGCTGATTCCTGTAATAATCAGTTTGCTGGAACCAATTCTATCTGAGAGCCGCCCAGCAATTGGGGCGATTATCAGCATAACAACGGATTGTAAAACCATTACCAGACCGCTGATCATTGGATCAATTCGGTGGAAACTTTGAAGATAGAAAGGCAATAAGATATTGGAAGCGACATTGGTTAGCATCGCTAAAAACAGCGCAAACATCGATAACATAAATCGTTTGTTTCGTAGGACATTTGGTGAAATCCAAGGATTTTTACTATGATCGTCCTGAATAAAGGAATAGATGGTTAGACCAGCACCAATAAAAAATGCGAGACTTCCTACTAAATAGCGAGCATTCGCACTTTGAAAGAAAAGGCTTGAAAGAGATAGGGTGATAATTCCTACAGAGAAAATTCCCTGCCCTAGCCAATTGGCTTCTTTTAAGGGCTGTTCAATTGTGCCTCTAGTCAGCTTTGGAAAAGTAAAGACGCGATAGCCGATAAAGGTAAAAATCAAACCTAATGGGACATTGATTAAATAGATCCAGCGCCAAGAAAATGCCGATAGTAGAACACCACCTAAGGCAGGGCCTGAAATCGCACCGACTGAAATAAACATGGAGATAATCGCCAAAGCAGTTCCCCGTTTTTCAGGGGTCGAATACTCTGTGGTTAGCCCAATAGAGTTCGCCATGATCATGGCTGAGCCGATTGCTTGGACGATACGCCCGAATAAAAGAACGGTAAAACTTGGTGATAGACCGTTAATGAGTGATCCGGCTGTAAACAATATGCCGCCGACGAGAAAAATTAGTTCTTTCGAAAGAATGTCCCCCAAATGTCCAAAAGCCACCAATAAGATCGTCGTGGTGATTAAACCGATTTGCACGATCCATGTGGCTTCGTTATTTGTAATTGCCAAGGCATGACTGATTGTTGGCAAGGCTAAGTTTGTACTTTCACCTGATAGAGAGGTGATAAAAGAAAATAGTCCTAAAATTATAATAGACCTACTGAGTGTTTTCTGTTTTTCCATAGTATTCGCTCCTAAAATGAAGAGATATAATTCCCACTCATTATAGTGACTATCGAAAAAAATTACGACAATAGTGTATTTTTAGTTGTATCAAGAGGCTATGAAATGGACTTTACAGTAGAAGAGATTACCCGTATGAAGCTCTCGAAGAAACCATTATGGAGAAGATGGCTTAAAAAGAGAAAATGCTCAGCGAGAAACCGCCGAGCATTTATCATCAGTTCAAGTAGGGGAGGAGACTTTGGAAGAGGATCGCGCTAGAGGCCGCCCCGGGATCAATGTGTCCAATGGAGCGTTCTCCTAAATAGGAAGCACGGCCTTTTTTTGCTTGCATATCTTTTGTCTTTTCTTTAGCGGCTTCGATACTATCAGAAGATAATTCAGTGTTTTTCAGATCATCAATCACTGTTTGCCAAACATCTACCATGGTTTTGTCGCCTGGAACGGCTTTTCCGCGAGCTTGAATTCCTTGTAATCCTGCTTCTAAGAGCTCGGCAAGTTCTTGTTTATTAGTGATTTCAGTAAGATTGTTCGTTTCTTTTGTCAAATTCATAAAGGCTGAACCGTATAAGGGTCCTGAAGCTCCACCAACTTTTGAGATGAGTGCCATAGACAGAATCTTGAAGGTATCACTAATTGTCTGAGGTTGTTTTTCTTTAACTACTTTAGCATATTCAGTCATTCCGCGATCCATGTTATTCCCGTGATCGCCATCACCAATGGGCGTATCTAACTCACTCAAATAAGCTTTATTTTCTGCAATCGCTTGTTCAAAATCAGACAACCAAGCTTGAATTTCTTTTACTGTTATATTCATTTTCCTTACTCCTTACATGTAAAATTACCAAGAAATTGTTGAAACTGGAGCTGTCAATGCTTTTTGCCAGTCTGTATTTGTTAAATCAATAAATGTTAAGGAAAGTCCCTGCATGTCAATCGAGGTCATGTAATTCCCGACTTTATGGAAGCTGACCTGTATCTTTTCTTTTTTCAGTAAATCTGAAACATCGTTAATAAAAATGAATTGCTCCATCAAGGGGGTTCCACCCATTCCATTGACTAAAACTCCAATTTCATTTGGCTTCTTGTCATAGGAGGAGATCAATTTCCCGACTAATTCTTCTGCTAATTTCTTTGAAGGCTGCAATTTTTCTCGACGATATCCTGGTTCGCCGTGAATACCAACGCCGAATTCGATTTCATCTTCTGCTAATAAAAAGCCCGGTTTTCCGACTTCAGGAACAGTCGCGGCTTTTAGTGCGACGCCAATCGTTTTGGTTGCTGCCACAACCTGATCCCCTAATTTTTTTAATGTGGGTAAATCAGCGCCATGTTTTGCGGCATGGCCCAGTATTTTATGAACCAAAATAGTTCCAGCGACTCCTCGTTTTCCGGCAGTATACGTACTGTCTTCTACAGCAATGTCATCATCCACTACGACGATCTCCACAGCGATATCGTTCATCTCTGCGATTTCCTTCGCCATTTCAAAATTCAAAATATCACCGGTATAGTTTTTAACAACCAATAGGACACCTTGCCCATTATTTGCTTCTTCAATGGCAAGTTCAATTTGATCAGGAGTGGGTGAGGTAAATACATCACCAAGAACAGCTGCACTTAGCATGCCATCACCAACAAATCCTGCATGAGCAGGTTCGTGACCGCTGCCTCCTCCTGAGACGATTCCTACATACGAGGAAGTCGTATTTCTAGCTATAACTCGCGAATCCGCCACCCGATGAACAATCATTGGATAGCTAGTCACGATTCCAGATAGCATTTCTTCGATGATATCTCTTGGTTCATTCATAATTTTTTTCATCTTAGCTCCATCCCTTCTTAGGTGCATTTTTTGCTTCTGTTAGAATGTGCTCAAGGTCATCGGAGACACTAGCAGTAATTCCAGCAGCGAAGGCACCCTCCACTAAAGGAGCATCAACTAATACATATTTTTTTTGCTGCTCTGCTTCCAACATATCAAAAGCCAATTCAGCACTTAGGACAGCACTTCCTAGATCGGCAAAGACAAAGAAGGTATCGACTGAATCGTTTTTATCGATGGCTTCAACGATTTTGGTAGGATCACTGCCTAGTTCGTTATCAGCGGTTCCACCTAAAGAAAAGATCTGAAGGGAATCACTTTGAGCCATTTGTTCGATCATGTCTTTCACGCCATCTGTAATCTTTTTACTATGTGAAACTAAGAGAATTGCTTTTTTCATAGAATTACTCCTTATTTTAAATAGATTTAAAAGTTCTCGAATAATTAAAGCTCAATCAGTGCGAATCTTTGTAGGCCTGTCCAATGCGATCAGCGACGATGATCGCGTTTGCGACTTCTTCCACCACAATTGAGAATGGCATAGAATGAATCGATTCCTCTGGAATTGAAGCGATTTTTGCGACTTCTAAGGCTTCTTCAAAGGTGATCGAAGGAACACCCAGATCAGCTAATGTGAGAGGTAAACCAATTGCTGCCATGAAGTCCAACACCGCATGAAGTTCTGCTGTTTCCGCATCTTCTAATACAAGTTGAGCTAGAGTTGCAAAAGCAACTTTTTCTCCATGAAGATAATGGTGTGTTCCGGGAAGTACGGTCATTCCATTGTGGATAGCATGCGCTGCAGCCAAACCGCCACTTTCAAAACCTAAGCCTGAAAGTAAGATATTGGTTTCAACGATTTTATTTAACGACTCTGTGACCACGTTAGCATCACAGGCAATTTTTGCGTTCAAACCGTCTTCCTGTAAGTGTTCCCAGCAAAGTTTTGCCATGGCCAGTGCTGCGTAGGTCCCACTTGCTGGTGGCGTTGATCCATCTAGAGACCCCATTGGCAAGCTTGCGTTTACCCGTGAATAAGAATTGTGTGTAGCGCGTGCTTCAAAATACGTTGATAACGCATCTCCCATACCAGCAACAAGGAAACGAGTCGGTGCTTTAGCAATCACTTTTGTATCTACTAGGACAACACTTGGACTTTGTTTGAAATACGCGTAATCATCAAATGACCCGTCTGCGTGGTAGAGCACTGCTGAATGTGAAGTCGGTGCGTCCTGCGCAGCAATTGTAGGAACAATAATTAAACGTTCGCCTTCCGCTACGACTTTTGAAGCATCGATCGCCTTTCCCCCGCCTAAACCAATGATGCAATCTGTTTGTTTTTCCTTAGCGATTGCTTGGAGACGTTTGGTTTCTTCTCGAGTAACTTCCCCATTGAATCCGCCTTCAATAAATGAAACATTGAATTTGTTGGCTGTGGAATCAAGCTGTGGACGGATCCGCTCAACGTCATCGGGATTGGCAATCAACAGGGCAGATTTTCCGAATGTTTTGACAAAATAACCTAAGTTTAATAGTTCGTCTTCTCCTTGAACATATTTTGTTGGTAAGATAAGTGCTTTTCTCATGATGAATCCTCCTTTGTTTTGTTTACACGTTAATCATAAAGCGTTATCATAAAATAATCATTGAACTGTGTTACCGCTTTCTTTCACAAAAACATTGAACTATTTTATGAAATGGGAAAATTTTGCTATTTTGCTCGGAAGTTCTATAATAAATTTAGAGGTGATCCTGTGAACAACACACAATTTGATATTGAACAAGTACTGGATCTGAATAAATGGGAAGCTGTTCAGGAAAGTATTGCAATAGCGACGCATTTAGCCATTATATTGGTGGACTATCGAGGAAGACCTGTAACAAAGCATAGTCAGGTTCAGCCTTTTTGTCAGCTAGTCCGTAATCATCCGGAGCTTTCTGTTTATTGTGAAAAGTGTGATTCTCGCGGGGGACTTGAGGCTGTAAGAACAGGGCAGCCCTTTATCTATCGGTGCCATTTCGATATCGTCGACATGGCGATTCCTATTATGATAGATAATCGTTATGTAGGAGCTATCATGGCGGGAGAAATCCTGTTAGAAGAGGAGCAGGAGGATTTAGAGCAGGTGCTGCAGGTAGAGGATCAAACTTTCCTAAATACATTTAAAAAAGAGCATCATTTTTTGATCGATCAATACCCGCGTTTCACTAAAGAAGACTTAAAGAAATCGGCAGAGATGCTGGAAAAGATCAGTGAATACATTGTGTCTGAGGCGATAAAAAAGGACTATTTAATCAAAGCCTATCGACAAACATTGCGGCTATCTAAGCGGAAAGATCCCGTTGATGAGCAATCATTGGACTTAGAATTTGTTCAGCAAGATATTCAACATTCGAAATTAGAAAATCGTCTGCAGGATTCAACAGGAGTTTATTTAGCTAAAAATCCATTATTACAGCCTGCGATTGATTTAGTCTTTGAGAATAAGGCGAATCATGTGGACCTGAAAACGTTAGCCGAGGTAAGTAATCTTTCGCCAAGCTATCTAAGCCGTTTATTAAAAGAAGAGTTTGGAGAACCGTTTAGCAAAATTTATGGGAAGCTAAAAGTTTATTGGGCACAACAATTGTTAGAGACAACGGATTGGCCGATTGCTGAAATCAGTGATGCACTTGGCTATATTGAGCCTAGTTATTTTGTTCGCAGCTTCAAAAAAATTACAGGAATCACGCCATTGAAATATAGAAAAGATCAGCAAAGGCTGAAATAAGATAAATGGAGCTAATCAAAAGTGATTGTAGAAAAGAGCACTGCTTTTTTTCTGCAATCACTTTTTTGGTGCTTTGGTGGTGTTCGCTATTAAATTCCTACGATTCAGTTATAATAAACAAGTATGATTTTTTTACATAGAAGGGAACCAAGGATACATGTTCACAAAGCTTTCAAATTACATAAAATCAGATTTAATCGAAGCAGAACGAGATACGCTGGATGATAAAGATACTTTGCAGCAATTAATTGCGCAGAATAATGGTCATTCTTTTAGTGAAGATCAATTAGCGGCGATTCGTTTTCCAATGCAGACGCATTTACGGATCATCGCTGGTGCAGGAAGCGGCAAGACTCAAACAATTTGTGCCAAAGCGGCTTATTTAGTATTAGAAAAATCAGTAGATCCAAAGGCAATCATGATGTGTACTTTTTCGCGTAAGGCAAAGTTAGAGATGGAAGCGCGGGTCAATCATTATTTAGGCGGTTTTGCCCGTGTCAAAGTACAAACATTTCATGGCTGGTTCAACGCGGAGTACAATGAGTTGCTGCGGAAGAATCCCGACCTGAAACAGTGGGGGATTGAAGGGCAAATCAATGAAGATCAATATTATCAAGTGGTGAATCACTTAATAAAGAAATATCGTTTATACAATTTTGACAAGCTTGAAGATCGAACGATTGCCTCTCGCATTAGTTATTGGCGAAACATGGGATATTCGGATCAGGAGATGGTTGGATTCGTCGCCAAGTATTTTGATGGGCAGGAGCTTCTTCTGAATCAAAAATTAAGTGAAGTTTTTCAGCAGTTTTTAACTGAGCTGGCGTTGACAAAAAAGACACAGCACTTTATTACTTTTGACGATATGCTGTTTAATCTGAAATTGATTTTAGAAAACGACAGAACAGCCCAGCAAACGCTGCAGGAGAAATACCGTTACATTTTTATTGATGAGTTTCAGGATATCAACCCGTTACAAAAACAGATTGTAGCATTGATCTGTCCGCCAGATAAGGAAGTCATGCAGAAAAATTCCAGTAAGTTGATTATTGTTGGGGATGATGACCAAAGTATTTACTACTTTCGCGGGGCAGAGCCGAGTTATATTAAAGATTTTGAACAAGAGCACAAACAAACGTCTCTGAAATTAATGACTAACTATCGTTCAGATGCACCGATCGTAGAAGCTGGCAATCGTTTGATTCGTTTTAATGCCCATGATCGATTAGAAAAAACGATGACCGCTAGTAAAAAAACGATTGCTCATGATTGTTATGGCATTGGTTTTCCTGATGATGAGGATGAGGCCGCTTGGATCGGACAAAAAATACAGAAGTTAGCAAATGAAGCCCCGCTGAAGGATGGTAGCCCTGATTATCGTGATACGATGGTCTTGTATCCGACACGGGTACAGCTGCGTTCTCTGTTGAAACAATTAAAAAAATACAAGGTCCCTTTTGTTACACCGTCTAACGATGACTTGTTGGGGATTTTTGGATTGCCATTGTTTAAGACGCTCTTTCAGCAATTAGAAATGTTGGCCTCGGCGACAGCAATCCAACAAAAAAATGATGCACTGAAGAAAATCATTCAGCAATATGCCTTTTTTCATTTCATCAAATTTAATTCTAGTGCAAAATTTAGCGACGAACTGTTTAGTAAAAACAAGTTTAAGATTAATGATCTAGTCGCTTTTTTAGTCAGTGAACGAAATCTTTCTCCGTCATCGCAAGATCATGCAAAAGTGTTTTTTAAGGAAATGTACTTTTTTTATCAACAGGGCAGGCTAAATCTTACGGCATTAGCAGATGCGTTGCTGGCAACACCCAAATTCAAAAAGGATTTGAGTGAAGAAGAGGCGGATTGGTTGCATAAAGAGTTGTCTGCAGCAGGAGATTGGCCAGGGCTTCTAGAAGCTTTTCAACAGGCTAGTCAGCAAAACGAAGGCATGAAAAAAAGACTGCGTGTCTATGATCAGGAAAAATTAAATGCCGTTTATTTACTGTCGATCCATGCCAGTAAAGGCTTAGGCAAGAAAAACATCTTTATTAAAGGTGTTTATCAAGACGCGTTACCAAACCATCACACAGTAAAGAAAGCCGACTGTGATTTGCAAAAGGCAAGAGAGGAAGGCGCTCCACCGACAACGTTAGAGGAGCAACGCCGATTGATGTATGTGGCTATTACACGTGCAAAGGAAAATCTTTATGTTACCTATCCAAAAACTGTCAACAATAAAACCATTGAACCCTCGCCGTTTTTAAAAGAAGCAGGATTGCCACTCAAAGAGTATCGAAAAAAATAGTATAATAGATGGAAACAGGAGGCATTATGGCAGACTTGAGATTAGAAATAGGCAGTGCAAATTATCTGCGAGCAGCCAGCAGTTATGTTCGAATGCAGGTTTTCATTTTGGAAAGAAACCTGTCACTGGCGGATGAGTTTGATCGGAATGATACATTAGCTACTATCTATAGTGTCCTCTTTGATGGAAGCCGACCCGTCGCAACTGCTCGCTTGTTAACGGAAGCTAAGGATGTAGCACGGATTGGCCGTGTAGCGACGATTGCCGAATATCGCGGCAACCATTTAGGTAGTCAAGTGGTCAAAGCATTAGAAAAAGCAGCTAAACAGAAGCGCTACAATCAGATTTTGATTCACGGAGAATTGTCAGCCGCAGCCTTTTATGAGAGTTTAGGATATCTAAAAAGAGGCGAGCCATACGAAGAGGATGGCGTATCTTGTATTACATTAGTAAAAATGATTTAAGTCAGTAAATCGAAAGGATGGAGGGACATGGATCACGAAGAGCAAGCAATGACTTATTTTCAAGCGGGTCGCAACTGTTGTCAGGCAGTCGTCGGTGCTTATTGCCAGGAAATCGGGCTCGAGTTGGACAGGGTAAATGAACTGGCGAGTCACTATGGCGGCGGTAATTATCAGGGGTTATGTGGAGCATTAGCCGGCACGTATATGGTCGCAAATTTTTTAAAAGGAACACCGGAAATGATTGATCCAGCAAAGTGTAAAAATGATGCAGCTGGAAAGTTTGTCGTTGAAATGACACAAGAGTTTCAACAAACATGCGGCTCGCTTTATTGCACGAAGCTGCTTGGAAAAAGACCCTGTTACGAGTATGTCCGTACTGCTGTGAAGCTTCTCGAAGACAATCTAAATGAATAAAAGGGAATATGGATCAGTTAACAGAAGCGTTGGCTGATCTTCTTTATTCAGAATAAAAATGAAAACGATTGAAAAAGGATTTGTCAATCACAAAGCTGTATGTTAGGATTTTCACTATCTAGGAGTTGATTAAGGGAGAAGTATTGGAGGGGAATGCCTAACATGAGTATCACAACGATGGAGGAAATCAAAGAAAATCTTGTGAACTATCTATTTAAATGGAGAAAACAAATTGCTATTGGGGGAGTAGTTGTAGCGATTTTAATGCTGTTTACAATTATTAATAAAGTAACCCCCAATAATTCTGCCTGGCTTCAAGGTAATTGGACCAATCAATCGGTGAACTATTCCTTTAAAGCTCAGAATAAGAACTTTACTGATTGGACGATTAAGCGTAAGGGTGCTTTAGCATTAAAAAAAGCGAGAATCGCGGTTAATTCCACTAAAAAGGAAGTCGTTATGACAGACGATGGGAACACGATCGAATATCATGCGATTCGAACAGGGCGAAAGCAATTGCGATTAGAAATAGTGAGAGACGGGAAAAAGACAAGCTTAGTAGAATTGAATAAAGAGTAAAGATCAATCCTCAATAAAAGGAGATTGATCTTTTTTTATACTAACAATTTTTTTGGAGAACAATTCTTTGCTGGTATTTTATAAAAATAGTACTATCAAAAAAGAAACGAAATGAGGTAATACACGACTGTAGAGTTGAACCGAAGTATTACCCAAAATATAGAGGTCTACCATGAAAAGGAGAGGTTCACATGAAAGTTGTAGTTATCGGCGGAGTTGCCGGCGGTCCTTCATTTGCCACACGCTTACGTCGGTTGAATGAAGAGCATGAGATCGTTATTTATGAACGTGGAGAAAATATTTCTTACGCCAGTTGTGCGTTGCCATATTATTTAGGCGGTGTGATTGAAGATTTAGATTCTTTGATTGAACGAACACCTGAAATTTTGAAGGTAAAAAATAATATCGATGTCTTCACGACTCACGAGGTACAGACAATTGATCCAGATAAGAAACAATTGGTCGTTAAGGATTTAAAAACTGGAGAGGAAGCTACAACGAACTATGATAAATTAGTTATTTCTGCAGGTGCTCGTCCAACTTTTCCACCAATTAAGGGGGCCGAGGAAGCAGAAAATGGCTTTGTTTTACGCAGTGTCACCAATGCGGCAGACATCAAGTCATTTATCGATGAAAAGGATCCTAAGAATGTTCTAGTTTTAGGTGCCGGTGTTATGGGCTTGGAGTTGGCTGAGAACTTCAAGCATCGCGGGATGGATGTAACTCTCGTTGATCAATTGCCGCAGGTCGCGTTTCCCTATGATGAAGAAATCGCGGATTTAATCTACGATAAGCTGATTGAAAAGGGCCTGCATGTTCATTTAAGTACAAAGGTTGAAGAAATTCGCCAAGCAGGAAAAGAAGTTGTGTTGTCTGATGGCACAACGCTTGAGCCAGATATGATCATTTTCGCTACTGGGGTTGCCCCAAACAATGAAGTGGCGAAATCCGCTGGTATTGAACTATCTGATGATGGGCAGATTATTGTTAATGATCAATTAGAAACGAACGTCCCTGATATCTATGCGATCGGAGATATTATTAAAACAACGAGCCTAGTTACAGGACTAGCAACATCCAGTATGCTGTCTAGTGCCGCCAATCGGCAAGGACATATGTTAGCAGATATGGTCAATGGCACACCAATGAGTTATCGTGGGTATATCGGTGCTGGGGTAGCGAAAATCTTTGATTACACCGCAAGCTATGCTGGGATGACAGAGCATGCGTTGAAGGCTGCGGGAATCACGAATTATAAATCCATCTTTGTAACGCCCTTTGATCATGCGTACTTTTATCCAGGAGCGACACGCTTAAACTTAAAAATCATTTTTGATGCGACAAGCGGCAAAATTTTAGGAGGACAAGCAGTTGGTGAAAAGGGTGTAGACAAGCGAATGGGCGAACTATCTGTGGCTATCACTGGCAATCTAACAGTCTTTGATTTACCAGATTTGGAATTGCCTTATTCTCCTCCCTACTCAACGACACGCGATCCATTAAATATCGCCGGCTACGTGGCGATTAATCAAATGACCAATGTGGTCGAAACGATCAAGGTGGAGGATATTCCGGCAGAGGATTTAACCAATGCCTTTTTCTTAGATATCCGCGAACCTAATAAAGCGGCCTCTGGCAGCATCGAAGCGACCAAAAACATTCCAATGAACGAGTTGCGTGATCGCATCAATGAGATTCCAAGGGATCGCAAGGTGTATATTACCTTCAGAAAAGGCCTAAATACCTATACTTCTGCTCGCATTTTAGCAGGCTTCGGCATTCCGGCTATTTTGATTGAGGAGTAAAGGAATGAGTGAATTCAATCAAGTGTTCAATCAAGCACAGCAGTTCTTGATCCTACAGGCCTATATTGATTCGCAGCTGTCAGCAGAGGAATTAATGAATTTCACGTTATTGGAAACAATGGATAATCTGCCGGTTGTGTTCTATTCGGCGGGAGTGATGCTGATTCAACCGGATATTGATTTGGATCAATTCACCCATAAGTTTTATCCCAGGGATTCTATGGCTGTTCAACGCAAAGAGCATGAGTTAGAAATTGTTTTGCCCACACAAAAATTGCTGTTTCATTTTGACGAAATAAGTGAAGCCGAACAAGTCGAAAATGATTTGATCTATTTATACTCGAACATCGAATAGTTGCCCTCTGAAATTCATCGTAGTATGGTAAAAGTAGTACATTATCACGAACTAGGAGGATTTCATGATGGAGAACACAGAATTTGCGATGGAAATGCTGGATCGCGCGCAAGAACGTTTTGAAGATACCTTTGAGCAGATGACGACGGAAGAGGCGAATCAAATGCCGGCCCCTTTAATCAAATCTGTTACTTGGCTTATGTGGCATACCGCGCGAGAACTAGATCTGCAAATCTCGGATTTAAATGGAACGGAAGCATTATGGACAAGTGCTGGCTGGTCAGAGAAATTTGCTTTAGATTTGCCGGACGATACGGAAGATTATCGTCACACCCCTGAAGAAGCCGCGAAGGTAGTCGTAACCGATCGTCAATTGGTTTTAGATTATTTATCTGCTAGTGTAGCTTTTACAAAACAGTATTTGAAAAACGTTGAGGAAAGCAGTCTTGATGACGTGATCGATACCAATTGGAACCCGCCAGTAACCCGCCAAGTTCGTATCGTTTCGGCAATCGACGATGCTGTGATGCACTCGGGACAGGCAGTTTATACTAGACGATTGGTACTAGGGAAATAGATTTTTAGGACAGCCCCTTTGTGAAAAAAGCGGGCTGTCCTTTTTACTTACGAAAATGAAAAACAGTGTTTCACTTGCTAAATGAACTTTGTAGTGCTATTGTTTTTTCGAAAGAGGGATGGTGCACCCCTCCTAACTGCTGAATTATTCAGCTGATGGCGCCTGTTATAGGTTAAATACTTTTAATGCTCTGGCTTATTCGCTTTGAGTCGTTTTAAAGGTACTTAACGTGTAACAGGTTTTTTTGTATTCATTTTTAAGGAGGAACTAAATATGACAGTCGTAATTGAAACAGTAAAAGCAAGAGAAATTTTTGATTCCCGCGGAAATCCAACCATCGAAGCAGATGTCCTTTTATCGGATGGCTCGTTGGGTCGTGCGGAAGTACCAAGTGGTGCATCTACAGGAGATCGTGAAGCAGTCGAATTGCGTGACGGCGGTATTACTTAATGGGAAAAGGTGTCATGAAGGCAGTGGAAAATGTGAATACTGAGATTAATGATGCGTTGAAGGGTTTATCTCCTTTTGATCAAGCGAACATCGATAAATGTATGATTGACTTAGATGGTACGCCAAACAAGGGGCGCTTAGGAGCCAACGCTATTCTTGGCGTTTCGATGGCAATTGCTCGTGCGGCCGCCAAAAGCCAAGATATTCCTTTGTATCGCTATCTTGGCGGAGTGGATCTTGAATTGCCACAGCCCTTTTTCAATGTAATCAATGGCGGTGTTCACGCGGACTCAGGAATTGACGTTCAGGAATTCTTGATCACACCAGTAAAACGTGAAAGCTTCCGTGACGGTGTTGAAAAAATTGCTAACACCTAACATACATTAAAAAATATTTTAGCCAAAGAAGGGTACGAAACTGCTGTTGGTGATGAAGGCGGTTTTGCTCCTAAATTAGGCAGTACAGAAGCAGCAATCGAAATGTTATATCGTGCTATTAAGGAGGCTGGGTATGTATCAGGTGAAGAAATTGCCATTGCATTAGATCCGGCATCGAGTGAATTTTATAACGAGGAAACAAAAAAATACCATTTTGAAGGCGAAGAAATGACTTCAGAGGAACTGCTGACCTACTATCAAGATTTAGTAAAGAAGTATCCAGCAATTATCTCCATTGAAGATGGATTCTCCGAACATGACTGGGAGGGCTTCAAGAAGATGACTGAAGCTATGGGAGAAGATATTCAATTAGTCGGTGATGATATTTTTGTAACGAATCCTGCCATCTTCGCTGAAGGAATTGATAAAAAAATTGCCAACTCAATTTTGATTAAACTAAATCAAATCGGTACCGTCTCCGAATCAATCGAAACGATCAAACTAGCTCGAGCTAATGGGTATTCAACCATGATCTCTCATCGTTCAGGTGAAACAGGTGATACATTTATCGCTGACTTTGCGGTTTCAATGAATGCCGGACAAATCAAAACCGGATCGATGGCCCGAAGTGAACGGGTGGAAAAATACAACCAGTTCCTACGTATCGAAGAAGAATTAGCAGGCTATGCAAAATTAGCACGTTTTCCTAAGGTTTAATTAATAAATGATTCTTTAACCCTCTGCCCATCTTTTTAATGAGCAGAGGGTTTTATATTTAAAGATCAATGACTGAAATTTTAAATACGTCCTTAAATGAGAACGTGCGCTTTGAATTATCATTTTTATTGTGAGAGAAATAGTCAATTGATACAATTCATAAAATGCGCAAATCATTAAACGTGCAAAAAGGCATTTATAGATTTTAGTAACCAGACACGTTTTGCACTATTAGGTGGAAAAAATTCAACTTTTCTAATGAAGTAGGTTTTTCTATACTAAGCGTGTAAATGATAGCGCTTGCTAAAAAGGAGAGGTGAGGATGAGAGAAGGACAGATACTGACAATACTAAAAGAAAATGATTACTTGAAGATCAATCATTTAGCAAAAAAAATTGGTGTTTCCTCTAGAACAATCCGTAACGATTTGCAAGGTTTATCAGAATTACAACAAGGATTCAAGATTGAACGATCTGCTAAATTAGGATGCCGATTGGTTATTTTAGATGAAGAAAAATTTTCATCATATCTAGCTGGATTTACTGAATCAACGATTGAGATGCAAAAATACCGATTAGATTCACTGTTGAGTCTCCTTTTAATTGATGAAAATTATCAGACTGTCAAACAACTAAGTGACGAATTACTAGTCAGTAGCAGCCAAATTAAAAAAGATCTTTCGAAGCTTGAGAGATACCTTAAAGATAGCCCTTTAATTTTGGAAAGAAAAGCGCACTATGGGATTCGGCTCATTTGTGAATTAAAAAATCGACTATTATTGCTGCAAGATTATTATCAGAAAGGGAATATAAAGTTACTTGAGAAATTAGAGACAACATTTACGGTAGAAAAACAAAAAAAATTAAAAGACAATCTTTATCATTTAATTGATAAGAATAAGTGGAAAATTGATTATATAGAATTTAGAAGGCTGGAAGAGGAACTATTTTTATTATTACTGACTCAAAAAAAAGAGAAACAATCTGACAAATCTAATTCTCTTTTGACAGAGATTCTCCATGGAACGGGTTTATTAGTGCCGAACCAAAAAGAGGCACATGATTACTTTGAGGCTAGTTTACTTGCTAAAACAAAGAAACTTGAAATATTAAGTAATAAACAAGTATTAAAAGAAGAAATTACAAACTTTTTTCAACAGATGGATCAGCAGCAAAAGACTCATTTTTCGACGGATCAGGAATTTATTGATCTAGTGTATCTACATGTAGCAGCGTTGATCGAACGTTCGCGTAAAGAAATGAAATTTAGTAACCCTTATTTGGAAGATATTAGTAAAGATTATCCTGTGATTTTCAATTTCGCTGTGATGTTCTCAAAATGGCTCGAAGAAAAGTTTAAATTGAGAATAGCTTCAGATGAAATTGGTTATCTTGCGACACACATGACCGTTCCTTATCATAAATGGCAGCAAAAATTGATTGAAAACATTTATCGAATTGCGGTTGTTTGCTCATCGGGAGGAGGAATGGCTTACCTAGTAGAGATGAAGTTAAAACGAATTTTTCCCCGAGCAAAGATTCAAACTTTTTCCATGTTTGAAATAGAACAAATAAAAGATTATTATCCTGATTTGATTTTTTCAATTATTGAACTAACGATTGAAATCGATTGTCCAGTTATTTTAATGAGTGAGATCCAAAGTGAGCTAGATTATTTAGAGGTAAGTGAAAACCTTAGTCTGGTGAGAAGCGATGAAAGTTTTTCAATAGAGCGTTCCTTTTTTGAGTTGTTTTCGGAATCTTTGTTTCGAATTGAAAGAGGCCAATCTTATTCCGATATTTTAATGGATCTTGCAGTCCAAGTAGAAGAAACTATTGGATTTAAAGGATATAAGGATTCATTACTGGAACGAGAAAATTATTTGTCGACGATCTATCAAAATGGGGTTGCAATCCCTCACCCGCTACTCATGTCTGGAAAAGAAAACCGAGTCGCGGTTTGTCTCTTGCCAGAAGGAGCAAGTTCAGCTGGGCGGACAGCCAAGATCATTTTTATGGTTTCATTAAAAGCTGAACAACTAGACATTCACCAAATTATTTCGAAAGAATTAAGCAAGTTAATGAATCATCCGGCAGCGATAAATATGTTAGCTGAGAGTAAAAATTATCATGAGTTTTACTATACATTAAAACGTGTTTTAGGAAGAAGGAATTAGAGTGAATATTGATTTTTTGAAGGAGCTTACGAATGCTGACGGAATAGCGAGCAACGAAAAGGAAGTCCGTAAAGCTATTTTAACCGAGCTAGATGGGCTTCATTATGAAAAAAGGACAGATGGACTTGGTAGTTTGATTTTTACGAAGAAAGGAAAAAGCCATAAAAGTATCATGATCTGCGGACATATGGATGAAGTTGGGTTCATGGTTCGTAGCATTAGCAGCTCGGGGCTGATTCATTTAATGGTCGTCGGTGGTGTAAAACCGCTTGCTCAACATCTACAAAAGGTTCGGATTACTACGTTTAATGGAAGAAAGATTAGTGGTGTCATTAATGGTGACTATCGTGAAGGTCAAACTGAAAATCTTTATTGTGACATTGGAGCGACAACAGCTGAAGAAGTAGCTGAGTTAGGTATAGAAATTGGGAATATGGCATGCTTCGCCACGGAATTTGAAGCCTTTGATGTTCAAGATATTTATGCTGGTAAAGCCTTCGATGATCGTTTAGCTTGTTTTGTCATGGGAGAGCTGATGAAGCGTTTAGCGGAAGAGGAGGTACCGCTGACTGTTCATTTTGCAAACACTAGCAGTGAAGAAGTGGGAATTCGGGGAGCAAAGACAGCTGTTCAGATGATTAATCCGGACGTCGTTTTTGTTATTGATGTGGCGACATTCAGCACAGCATTTGTTCGGGATCATACCAACCAACGGCAGATTGGAAAAGGGCCGATCTTGACTCACTTCGATCGAACGCTCGCTCCAAATCTGGAAATGGTGCGCTATGTGAAAGAAATAGCAAAAAAACGGACGATTCCATTACAGTTGGATATGTTTAATTCAGGTGGAACAGATGGTGGGGAAGCACACAAAGTGAACGAAGGAAAACCGACTGTCGTGACGATTTTGCCTGTTCGCTATGGACATTGTGCCTATTCAATCGTAAATAAACAGGATATTCAACAAATGATTGAACTATATGAAGAGTTAATTAAAAATTTTACAGAAGAAACATATCACCGAATGGTAGATTTCATTTAGAAGGGATAAAAAACATGACAAAAGAAGAACAAGAAATCGTACAACTGATCTCGATTGCTGGAGAAAGTAAAGCGAAAGCTTTTGAGGCACTGAAATGCGTAAAAACCAAGGAGTTTGATTTGGCAAAAGGACTGATTGAAGAGTCGCGAAATTTGGATTTAGAAGCTCATAACATTCAAACAGATTTGATTAGTCGAGAATTAAGTGATGAAGTGGAATCGTCAAATGTCGGATTATTAATGGTTCATGCTCAAGATCATTATATGACAAGTCAATTAGCTCGAGACTTAATAGAAACGTTGATTTCGGTATTACAATAAAAACATATTTTTAAGGAGATAGATATTATGAAAATTTTATTATGCTGTGCTGGAGGATTTTCTACGAATATGTTGATGCAGAATATGCGCAAGGTGGTTCAACAAAGTGCAAAATTGAATGATGCGGATTTTGATTTTACGGCAATTCCCGCAGACTCGATTGAAAGTCAAATTGATGGTTGGGATATTGTTCTAGTTGGACCACAAATCACTCATAAGATAGATTTCATCAAATCCATTTTAGAGCCGAGAGATATTCCTTATGCTGTGATTGATAAAGATGTTTATGGACAGATGGATGGAGCAACTGTAATGAAACTTGCCTTGGTTACACATAAAAAGCACCAGTTAGCGAAACAAGCCATCTAAGCTAAAAAATATCTGCTTCGCTATTCTGAGATTAGAAAGTGTAAAGGAAATGACAATATAGTTTTTATCATGAAACAGAATCATTACTAGGAACTAGGAGGAATACTATGTTCGCAAAATTTGAAGCTTTTATGAATCGATTCTTTGTCCCATTGGCACATAAGGTTGATAATCAAAGGCATTTAAGTGCAATCAAAGCTGGGATGGTTGCAATGACACCATTTACTATTTTAGGAAGTTTCTTTGCTATCTTACCTGCATTACCGAATATGCTGGGTGAATCCAATGGATTTAGTCAGTTCATTTTGAATAATGCAGAATTATTCAATTTGCCTGTGACTTTATCAACTGGCTTGATCGGCCTCTATGCTTGTGCGGCGATTTCTTATAATTTAGGGAACCACTACAAATTATATATTCCGGGAGCAGTAACGTTATCGCTTTTTGGTTTTTTGTTCATGACAGCGATGTTTGATGAAAATGGTCTGCTAGACATTGCTAATTTTGGTGCTAAAGGTCTGTTCACTTCGATGTTCGTTGCGTTAATAACAGTGGAATTATATAATTTCTGCAAAAAAAGAAACTTAACCATTCGAATGCCTGAAGGGGTGCCAGATTTTGTATCCAAGTCATTTGAACTGATTCCTGTAACCTTGATTGTAGGGGGAACCTTCATTATTGGTCGTTTCGCATTAATGCAAACTGCTGGCGAATTGCCTCCAACCATTTTGACTCGTTTCTTATCGCCACTGGTTGGATCAATGGATAATCCTTGGTCAGTTTTAGCATTGAATTTCTGCATTTGTCTGATCTTTTTCTTTGGGATTCATTCATCTGTGTTTAGTCCCATCACACGCCCAATTATGGTTGCATTTATAGCAGAAAACATTTCGGCTTTTCAAGCTGGGGAACCAATTCCTCATTTTTATACAGCTGGGACATCAAGTGCTTTCTTCGGCTTTACTGGCTGTGGGATTTCAATCGGCTGCATCGTTGCTTGCATGGTTTCTAAATCAAAACGGTATCGAAAAATTGGAAAAGTCTCACTGTTTCCGGCTTTATTTGGAATCAATGAGCCGATCTTGTTTGGTGCACCTATTATTTTGAATCCGTTAATGTTTATTCCACATGTATTTGGTGGGGCGCTCATTGGAACCTTGCCGATGTTCTTTATGCATTGGGGATTATTGAATAAACCAATTTTTGATCCACCGTATGTGGGGGTCTTTCTTGAAGGATTTTTGACGAACGGAGATTGGCGAACAATTTTAGTTAACGCGTTGCAGTTAGTCTTAGCGGTCGCAATTTATGTGCCATTCTTTAAGGTTATGGAACGAAATGAATTGAGAGATGAAGCGAAGAAAAAAGAACAGAAGAATATTTTTGATCAAGGTGATACAGATATTTTAGACGGCTTAGATTTGGACTTCTAGTAATGGAGAGTAGCAGATGAGAATTGAGAAATTACAAAAACTTCTAAAAAAATCAGATAAAGAGGCCATCATTATCAAAAATCGTGGGAACAAAAAATACTTTGGTTCCTTAGGAGGCAGTGGTATCTATTTAGTTGTGACACCTTCTTCTCAGGTACAATTTTTTGATGGGCGCTACCGACAAGAAATAAAAGATTTAACGGGTGGGTTTGAAAATTTTGAAGTGCCACAGGGAAGTTATTTGCCCAAGATTATCGAATGGCTGCACCAGCAAAAAATCAAAAATCTGGCGATTGAATCAGACGGTTTGTCAATAAAAGAATATAGTTGTTTATCTGAGACATTCAATGTAACCATTTGGTCAAGTCAAATTCAACAATTACGTGCAATCAAATCAGCAGAAGAAATTCAATTGATCAAAAATGCATGTACAATGACGGATGAAATTTTTGCGGAACTACTTCCAAGTATTAGGGTTGGTATGAGTGAGAATGAATTAGGGGCATTGATTCATTACCTTTCTTTGAAAAAAGGAGCTTCAGCTATGGCCTTTGATCCGATTGTCGCAAGTGGACCGCGAAGTGCACTTCCTCATGGAAGACCAACGCGACGTTTATTAGAACAAGGAGATTTTGTCACAATTGATTTTGGAATTGTGCTGGAAGAGTATCAGTCAGATATGACTCGAACGGTGACAATAGGCGAGGCACCTCAAGAATTGTATACGATCTATCAAGTGGTGAAAGAGGCTCAACAAACAGCTATTGATTTTATTCGCGAAGGCGTAACAGGTCAAGAAGTAGATGAAGTTGCACGAAAAATTATCGATGAGTCAGGTTATGGCAAATATTTTAGCCACGGGTTAGGCCATGGCATTGGTATGGGTGGTGATATACCGATTTTGAATAAAAATAGCCAAATGATTTTAAAAGAAAATATGGCGATGAGTGTTGAACCAGGAATTTATCTACCCGATGTAGGTGGTGTACGAATCGAAGATGATATTGCAATACAAAATGGTGTTGCCGTTGTCTTAAATCAAACGACTAAAGATTTAGTGAATGTAGGTGTGTAACATGTACAATTTGGAGAATGTCATTGACCGCAAGCAAGGAAATGCACGGAAATGGAGCAATCAGGTACTAAAAGAAAAATTTGGATTAAATGAAGAGGCAATTCCAATGGACTTAGCGGACATCGATTTTGAAGTTGCCCCGGCCATTCAAAAAGCAGTAATGAAACGCGCAAGTATTGGAGATTACAGTTATACTTATATTCCAGATGAGTTTTACGAAGCAGTGATCAATTGGAACAAACGGCGATATAATACACATATTGAAAAAGAATGGATTAAGCTAACCTTCGGAACAGTATCTACATTGCATTATATTGTACAGGCCTATACGAAAATAGGAGAAGGTGTTCTGATTAACACCCCTGCGTATGATCCTTTTGCTGAAGCGATAGAGCATAATGAAAGAAAGCTCTTTTGCAGCTCACTGATTAATCGTGAAAATCGCTATTATCTTGATTTTGACGATATAGAAAAACAGATGAAAGAAAATAATATTAAGTTATATATTTTTTGCAGTCCACAGAATCCTTCTGGTCGTATTTGGACAAAGGAAGAACTTTTCCAATTAGCAGAATTATGTATTCGTCATGAGGTCCTTCTAGTTTGTGATGAAATACATCGTGATATTGTTTATAAGAATCAAACATTTACTTCGATTTGGAATGCACATCCAAAAATTTCTCAACATAGTGTCTTGTGTCTTTCGCCTAATAAGGGGTTTAATTTAGGGGGATTAAAAACCTCATATGTGGTGGTTCCAAATCCGGATATTAGAGAAACACTGCTGCTTCAATTGCAAAAAAATTCAATTACCTCTCCTCACGTATTTGCTGTGCCAGCAATTGTGGCCGCTTATAATGAAAGTGAAGATTGGCTGGATGAAATGATTGATTATGTAGAAGAAAATATGGAAATCATTTATGATTTTTTTGCAGATATACCAGAAGCTAAAGTTATGCCAGCCGAATCATCTTTTCTAGCGTGGATTGATGTTCATAATTGGTTCAAGGATGAATCAGAGATGCAGGGTTTCTTTCAACGTGCAAAATTAACGATGGTGGTAGGCAGTTACTTTGTTCAAGATGGTGAAGGATTTGTTCGTCTGAGTATTGGAATGCCAAGAAACTTATTAATGGAAGCTTTAAGTCGTATAAAAAAAGAATACAACAAGAACATGATCCATGCTTAATTTCAGGGTAAGCCAGAGCACTTTTTAAAAGTCCTCTGGTCTTCTTTTGACCTCACCACTAGTCCCTCTCAGTCTTCTGTGGTACATTGGTTCAGTGTGAAGTGAACGAGGAGGAAATGTGGATGCGAAATATTAAATTAACCATTGAATATGATGGCAAACGATACCTTGGCTGGCAGCGTTTAGGAGATTCTGAAAAAACGATTCAGGGAAAGATCGAAAGTGTTATCGCGCAAATGACAGGTGAAAAAATCGAGATCATTGGATCTGGTCGAACGGATGCGGGCACTCATGCCAGAGGTCAGGTCGCGAATTTTAAAACAAATTCAGAAATGGCCCGCGGTGAAATGCTGTCATTCTTTAATCGCTATTTGCCAGGGGACATCGTTGTAAAAAAAGTTGAAGAAATGCCTGAACGTTTCCATGCCCGATATAATGTAAAAGGAAAGCAGTACAGCTATTATGTGTGGAATAATCCAATTCCAACAGCTTTCGAGCGGTACCACAGCTTTTATGTTCCTGATAAATTAGACATGGATAAAATGAATGCGGCCTGTGAGAAATTATTAGGCAAACATGACTTTATTGGCTTTTCTGCGTTGAAAAAAACAAAAAAATCAACTACACGAACGATTGAACGTATTTCGATTGAACGTGAAGGAAGTATGTTGCATTTTACCTTTATCGGTGACGGTTTCCTGCATAAAATGGTGCGTATTTTAATGGGAACCATTTTAGAGATTGGCTCAGGCAAACTGTCGCTCGATGTCATTGATGAGGTTTTGGAGAATAAAGTGCGCAAGGATGCAGGAGAGACCGCGCCAGCGCAAGGGCTTTTCTTGGATGAAGTTTATTATTAAACAAAAAGCTGAGTTCGAGCGTTTATTTGCTCAAACTCAGCTTTTTGTTTAGCTTCTTAATCCACGTCCGCGGTCAATTAGATGCCAGCAAACACTGTAAAGAACGACAATGAATAACACTAGGATCGACATGGATACAACGATAGATACGTCCATCACACCAAGGAAGCCGTAACGGAACCCGGAGATCATGTAGACGATTGGATTGATCTTAGAAACAGCTTGCCAAAAGGGCGGCAACATCGAAATCGCATAGAAAACACCACCAAGATAAGTTAACGGCTGTAAAACAAAGGTCGGAACGATGGAAACATCGTCAAAGGATTGAGCGAAGATGCCGTTCAATAGTCCCGCCAATGAAAACAAAATGGCCGTCATCAATAAGGTAATGACAACGATGGCCCATGAGTACACATGAAGTGGAACGAAAAAGAGCGAGATAATCGTTACTAGGGAGCCAACTAAGACACTGCGGCCAACGCCGCCTGTCACGAAGCCCCAAATAATAATATGAGTCGGCACAGGTGCCACTAGCAGCTCTTCAATATTCTTCTGAAACTTTTGTGAGAAGAAAGAAGAGGAGACGTTGGCATAGGAGCTGGTAATCGCAGACATCATGATCAAGCCTGGGACGATAAACTCCATGTAAGAAAAGCCAGCCATATCCCCGATACGTCCGCCGATTAAGTTACCGAAAATAACAAAATACAAAGATGTAGTAATGACTGGGGGGACTAACGTTTGTACCCAGATTCTTAAATAGCGATTGGTTTCTTTGACTGCCAGACTTTTAAGGGCAGTGAAGTATAGATTAGACATGATTTTCCTCCGTGATTTTTAGGAATAGTTCTTCTAAACGGTTTGATTTATTCCGCATAGAAAGTACCTTGATTCCTTGTTTCGTCAGTTGGTCAAAGAGCTCGTTGATTCCTTGATCGCGCACGACCTCTACTTCTAAGGTTTGTTCATCGACAAACGTATGCTTGAAGCCGTTGATCATAGGTTCAATCTCATAAGGCGCTAAGTCAAAAATGAATGTCTCGAATTGCAGTTTTGCCAATAAAGATTTCATACTGGTATTTTCAATCAGCTCACCTGCTTGAATAATACCGATGTTTCGACAGAGCATCTCGGCTTCTTCTAAATAATGAGTTGTCAAAATGATCGTTGTTCCACTTGCGTTAAGCTCCCGTAGGAAAGTCCACATTTCACGGCGCAACTCGATATCAACACCAGCGGTCGGTTCATCTAAGATCAATAATTTGGGTTCATGCATTAGCGCACGAGCGATCATTAAACGACGCTTCATTCCTCCAGATAACATTCGCGCACGAACATTCCGTTTTTCCCATAAATCCGACTGCTTCAAGTATTTTTCGCTGCGAGCTAAAGCTTCCTTTCGTGGAACGCCATAATAGCCCGCTTGATTGACAACAATCTGCTGGACAGTCTCAAAAGGATTGAAGTTAAATTCTTGCGGTACTAAGCCAATTTGTTGTTTGGCCATTACTAATTCTCTGTCTAAGTCATAGCCGAAGACTTTGACATTGCCCGATGTTTTGTTGACGAGCGAGGTGATAATTCCGATAGTTGTCGATTTCCCCGCACCGTTTGGTCCTAGTAACGCGTAAAAATCACCTTCCTCAACCGTCAAATTAATCCCCTTCAAGGCCTCCACACCAGTAGCATAGACTTTTTTCAACTCGTTTATTTCAAGTGCATTAGTCATTAATATAGTTCTCCTTGTTTCTTATGATTCCCTTATTTTATCATTGATTTTTATGATCACAAGCCTTTAGATTTATAAAAGTCAAAAGAAAAAAATGAATTTGACATATGTAGATTATCGACATATAATTTAAGTAGATAATCTACATGTGGAGGTGGAAAAAATGATCGACAAAGGATTAGTCTCTGGGAGTACCACGATGCTGATATTAAGCTTGCTTTCTGAACGAGATATGTACGGGTATGAAATGATCGAGCTGCTGTCGCAACGCTCTCAAAATGTTTTTGAATTGAAAACTGGCACCTTGTATCCACTCCTGCATCAATTAGTCAAAACTAACTACCTTAATTGTTATGAAAATGAAGTGAATGGCAAAAAAAGAAAATACTATCAATTGACCAAAACTGGGGAAATTTATTTAAAAGCCAAAATCAAAGAGTGGGAGACCTATTCTGCGACTGTTTCAGATATTTTAGGTGGTGTGGAATATGGACACTAAAGAGTATTTGAAAAAGCTCTCAAAATGTATCAAGGTAACAAGCGCACGAAGTGAAATAATGCGAGAATACAAGGAGCATATCGAGGATCACAAAGAGGCACTGATCAATAGAGGAATGAGTGAAGAAGCCGCTACAAAAGAAGTGCTGAAGCAGCTTGGTGATCCAATCAGTGCTGGTGAAAAATTGGATCAAGTTCATCGGCGAGGAATTGAGTGGGGGATAACAATTTATTATCTCGTTTGGGCGATAGTTTTGAATGTGATTCCTTGCTTGTGGGGTGGGAGCCTACTAACGACTGCTGCGCCGAATTTTATTCTTTATAGCATTGCCGGCATTCTGGCATTTGCTGGATTCTTTGTCTGTTTTCTTGAAAAATATACAGATGCTTCGTTGTTTTATGCATGGGCCAATAATTGGGATGGCGGAGGGCTCACGAATAGCGGATTGATCCTCGCGCTATCGATTGTACCAGTGACAGGTTCTATTCAACTAAAACTTTTTTGGATTATTGTGGTTGGTTTACTATTTAATATTGAAAGATACTCGATTGCTGCCTTAAGAGATCGAAAGGAACAAAAGCTGCTTTGGGAGATTGGCGTTGCTGTAACGAATATTTCCTATAAAGGTCAAGGAATAGTGAGCGGAAAGAAAATACGCATGAAAAGTAAAGAACATTTAATTGAAAAAGGAACCTCTTTTGTCATTATTGGCTTGGAGGGGTTCAAACCAGTGGCGATGCCTATATAAATGAAGACCAGTCGATTGATGGCTGGTCTTCTTGGCATATATGATGAGTTTTTACTTTAAGTATCTATAAAAAATAGTACCGCTTTTTTTAAATGGTAAAATAAACAAAAAAGAAGGTGGGGGTACGTCAGTGGGAGTTATCGGAATATATGGAATTGTGTTTGGTATTGTGGGTCTTTTTTTTCTAATTTCTGTTTATTTTACTTATCGCCGGAATCAAAAAATTAAAGCTCAAATCAAAGAGGAGTATGGGAAAAAGACTGAATGGAAACTAGATGAACGCGATTATACTAGTATGAAAAAGTATTATCATCACATGAAAAATCGTGGACCGATGATTGATGATATTACTTGGACAGATTTGAATATAGATGAACTTTTTAAGCGGATGAAAAATACGCAATCTAGTATCGGCGATGAATACAGCTATTACTTTTTTAGAAGACAGAAGAACCCGGACCTGAGTCATTTTGAACAGGCTGTGGAATGTATAAGAGAGAACAGTGAAAAACGTGAGCAATTGCAATTTGCTTTTTATCGAATTGGTCGGAAAACAAATAATCAGCTTATTGATCTGCTGATAGATCCAAGCAAATTTCCGCAAATAGCGATGCCGCTAATTGTTTTGGTAACAGCGATAAATGTTGGCAGCTTGATATGGATGGTCGTTGATATTGATTATGGCATCTTGGCGGTCTGTCTCGGTTTTTGTTTGGGACTCATTTTATTTTCCTTTGTATTGCGCAAAATTTATCATGCCTTCGAGGCTTTAGGCATGTTTTCCCGAATGGTTCGTGCGGCAAAACTAATGGTGGCATTAGAGCTTCCTGCTTTTCAGAAGGAAACAGAGCAAATGCGTAAACATCTTGGCGTATTTAAAAATATTACGGCATTAGCGGATTACATTATTCAAATTTCTAGTTCAGCAAACAGTTTGATGATGATCATTACTTCCTATTTTTCAATCTATGGCTATGCGTATTATGCGATGGTAAAGTTATTTCAGAAACATCGCAATGAAGCGCTGGAGCTATATGAAACAATCGGCTATGTCGAACTCTGCATCTCAATTGCTTCTTATCGTGAAAGTTTAGCTTATTACTGTAAGCCGGATTTTAGTGAAGAAAATGAAATAGTATTTGAAGAAATCATTCATCCGCTGTTAGCAGAGCCTGTTCCTAACACACATAATATGGGCAATAAATTATTGATTACGGGCTCAAATGCGAGTGGGAAATCTACTTTTGCGCGAACGTTGACAGTGAACGCGATTCTAGGCCAGCTGTTTAACACCTGTTTAGCGAAAAGCTATCGCTTTAAACCTTGCCAAGTCTATAGTTCGATGAATCTTAAGGATGATATTATTACTGGTGACAGCTTTTATATGGCGGAGATAAAATCGTTGAAACGTTTATTGCACATTGCGGAATCCTCTTCCTACGTGATGATTTTTATGGACGAAATGTTCAAAGGAACCAATGTAATAGAACGAATCGCTGCCGCTTCGATCATTTTGAAAAAATTTGCTGATTTGGATTGCTTTCTTTGTTTAGCCACACATGATGTGGAGTTAAGTCGAATTTTAGGAGAACGCTATGAGAATTATCACTTTCGCGAGGTCGTTACTAATGACGAAATATTCTTTGATTATACTTTGCGGAAAGGTGTAACAACAGGTAGTAATGCGATCAAATTATTGGCTTATTGCCAATATGATCAGGAAATTGTATCACAGGCGGAAGCATACGCTGAGAGTTATCGAACAAACGGAGAGTGGCTGCCTCTTTAATTACGGGACGTATCTGATTACATTAGATACGTCTTTTTTTGTGCGTTAATAATTTATTTTCAACGGCATGATTTTATTATCTTTGTAAGTGGAAGAACAAAATGGCTGTCTCTTATACACATCTCCGAGCCCACGAGACGCGTAGTAATCTCGT
>ERZ1026976.62-NODE-62-length-47053-cov-9.603536_pt1 | contig 47053 bp, 45 predicted proteins | sample MGYA00519293_ERZ1026976 | MGnify/ENA primary metagenome ERZ1026976 (study PRJEB26926, sample SAMN06164671) | human gut metagenome | biome: ENVO:00009003; feature: ENVO:2100002; material: ENVO:00002003 | host: Homo sapiens | place: USA | collected 2012 ... | reverse complement strand
TCACCCAATCTAGTATTTGTTTCCTATCCTTAACCGAATGTATCTTTGCTAAATAGCTATAACCTCCTTTCCCATCTAAGTATTCTTGAACGACTTTCAATTTGAATTCAAAACTATATTTAGCCATAAAAAGTACCGACCTCCAAGAGTTAGATTTTGGTCTAACTTTTGGGGGTCGGCTCAAATAATATGGTATTTTTAAAGAATACGGGTATTTTAAAATAACAAAAATAAATTTATACATTCCACTTTCTCGTTTATATATTGTCGTTTATCAATAAAAAAAGAACAGCATTCGACTGTTATTAGTCGTATCGCTGTTCTAGTTTCTGTTTGTGAACCGTCATTATTTCCTGTAAAGAAATTTCATATTTATCGGCGATAATGAAGAGATTGTCTAAAACATCCCCTAATTCTTCGGTTAAATTTTCGAGTGATTTTGAACGATTAGACAGCATCTCATCTGGTCGATCACGCCCAATCTCAATGGTTCGAATCGCTCGACAAACCTCACCTACTTCCTCTGTTAAAAAGTTTGATCGGATAAACGGATCGTATTGATACCAGTCTCTTTTCTTATAAAAATCGCCGATCCATTCTTGATATTCTTGAATATCCAAAAAATCTCCCCTTTCTATTTCTTCGAACGCAAGTTCCCTTTATATGATATACTACTATCCATTGAAATGAAAGTGAGGGTTTATTTTGAAAATTATTGTATATTGTGGTGCTAGTAGTGGCAATGATCCTATTTATCTACAAACGACGGAAAAATTTGGCAAATGGATCGCCGAAAATGATCATACTTTGATTTATGGCGGCGGAAAAGTTGGTTTGATGGGAACAATCGCTGATACTGTCTTGAAGAATCATGGAAAAGTAATTGGAGTTATTCCGTCCTTTTTGATTGAAAGAGAGTTAGCGCATCCTCAATTGACAGAGATGCTTATTGTACAATCGATGGCGGAAAGAAAACAAAAAATGCTTGAGCTAGGAGATGCTTGTATTGCTTTACCAGGTGGTCCTGGAACATTAGAAGAAATCACTGAAATGATTTCTTGGGCAAGAGTTGGGCAAAATGAGAATCCTTGTGTATTGTTTAATGAAAAAGGTTTTTATGACCCATTGAAAAATCTCTATGATAGTATGGTTGAAAATCAATTTCTTACTCCAGAGGATCGTAGTAAAACTTTATTTTCTAATTCGCTGAGTGAAATCGATCATTTCATTCATAATTATACCCCTCCATTGGTTCGCAACTATTAATCAAAAAGACAGCAGTAAGCATAAATAATTATACTTACCGCTGTCTCATTTTTATTTTATTTCTGTTGGATTCATTTCTTGCCATTCTTTGCTTAAAAAGTAAGGATTGTTGATTTTATAATTTTCAGCTTGCGATCTATGATCCTTTAAGAATGGCGCAATTTTCTTATCTGCTGCCAACCAGCCGTTCCATCCTAAGTGAATGGTGTCTTGCATGAAGTATGGCGTGTTTTCTTGTTCTGTATAGTCAGCGATATTATTAAAGCCCTGTGACGTCAATTGATACTTAATCTTGTCAGAGAACTGTTGCAGCATTTCTTTTGAAAGCCCCGTAAATTTCGCCCAGCGTCCATTGACGGGTGGAATAATAAAGAGCGCATCCGCATGTTCCTTGGCTAATTGATCCAAAGCTAGTTGGAAGTCAGAGAACTCTGGCGAGAATCGATAATCCCAATTTTTTTGTGAATCTGCTAAACGGTTCATATGTGGCTTGATTCGTTGGTGGTAGAAACGTTGCTGAATCCCAAATTCATTTCCTTGAGTCGCCCGTTCACCTAACTGATTAGCCAACGTATCCAGCTCATCTTGATTGTATTTTTTCGGTAATGCTTTAACGTTTTTATCAATCTCAGCCTGTTTGCTTAACATACCAATGGTACTGAACAGTTCATCTTCCCGCTCCAGCATGTTTAATTTTAACTTGCTGACAGCGATATCTGATTTGTCAGGCAGTTGGCCATTCATCACTGCATCTAGCATCCGTTCTAGCCGTTCATCTTTTTTTACTACACCGTAATGCGTTAACCGTTGTGCCAAATATTTATCACTTGCTTGTACTTTTTTCAAGTTCAGCAACCAATTCAACGTTTGCTCGGGAGAATAATACGCATCAAAGTAATCACGTTTGATCCCATGTTTAACAAACCATTGAGGAGAGATAATGAAGACCACTTTCCGATCCTTCAACTCATTTCCCAACGACTGCATCATCATGAATTGTGTCAATGATTGCGTCCCCGGTGCCCCCATCAAAAATGGCGTATAGCCTCGATCATATTTTTCTGCTAAAACCGACGGATGAAACGGACTGATTCGGCTCAATTCGGAAGAACCAAAAAATGGGACGTATTTATCAGTACTCAGAGCCTCTTTTGTGATACTGTTTCCTCGCAAGACATTTCCCGCCATCGAACTTGAAGCAGCCTTGATCAGCTCCGGATCATTGCTGTTGATTTTAAAGGGGGAAAAAAACAAGAGAATCAATAACATTGCCGCTAAAAGAATCGGCCCAAAGATACCGAAGAGTTTCTTTTTCATTAAGCTTGTAGAACCTTCACTTGTTCAATGATTTTATTGGGTGTGTTCCATTGAGCGCGGTCAAACTCTGAAACTGGAACCTGTACGCCTAATTGTCCTTCGATCTCAACCAATAATTGAACGGTTGCTAAAGAGTCCATTAATCCTTCTTCAAACAAATCCACATCGGGATTGTCTCTTACTTCGTCTGTTCCTGTAATATCTTCTAAAATGCTAAATAATGTGTCTTCCATGTTACTCGCTCCATTTCGTTTTTTTAAGGAAATATATTTTTTTCTATCGTTACTGTCCTTTATCATGTGGGCTAGCTCATTGTAGTTGTCCGAATTTTTTCTAACGTAAAAATTCGAAACGTTTTCGTGCGCATACCATCCGGCTAAACAGTTCATGCGATATCCTGCATTGAAACTATTCCGTCAGTTAGAGCTTTAGTTATCTGCTAAAAGCCGGACTGGCAAAAAATAATTTATCCAAGAAGCCTGAGAAGATTAAAAAGCTCAAGCAGACAGCGTTGAAGGTTAAGAAAATCGCCAACGCATGGGTAAATTTATTGGATGGAATTTGTTTCTTGTGTTTCTTTTTAAAACGCAGCCACGCATCGGTTAAACAGATCAGGGTTGCGTGGTAAATGCCATAGACAATGTAATACCAAGTCAAGCCGTGCCAGACACCCATGATTAGGAACAACGCGAAGTAGCCAACATTAGAAGCTACGATCCGGCTCTTGAAGGTCTTCTTCTTGATCAAGGTGAACATCAACCGCATATAGATATAATCACGGAACCAGAAGGACAAGGTCATGTGCCAACGATTCCAGAATTCCTTGATGTTCCAGGATAGGAATGGTTTATTAAAGTTCGGCGGTGTTTCATACCCCATCAACTTGCTTGTACCGACGGCGAACAGACTATAGCCGGCAAAGTCAAAGAACAGATACATACTATAGACATACATATACCCGACTAAGCCCCATGAGATGCCGCCGTGATGCATCGCAATTCGATCAACAAGGGGCAGGAGCACTTGACCGAAATAATAACCGATCACGAATTTATATAAGAAACCGACAAAAATATCATGGACCCCCGCGCCTAACAGATCCACATATTTTTCTGGTGCTGGCGGCTCGTTTAAGTCCTTTTCAAATCGACGATAGCGATCAATTGGACCAGATGAGATGGTTGGGAAGAACAGCAAGAACTTGATATAGTTCAACGGACTGTACTCCTTAATCATGCCATCGCGCATTTCCATGATGATCTGAACGGACTTGAATGTCAGATAAGAAATTCCTAAAAAGCCGAAGATCGATGCCTGTCCATCCATAAACGGCGTCACTTTGACCAAAATCAGCGGCAGGATACTTAAAAATACGGCGAAGTAAAAGACCCCCGCTTGATTCTTATTTTTTCGGTAATGGTTGTAGCACCATACTAAAATGCTTTGGAATATCACATAGCCGATCAACGCTAAGCCTTGGCGATAATCTTTTCCGCCGAAGGAAATGTATAGAAAAAACAACGTAATCAGTGATTGGTACCATCTGATTCGCTTCCCCCGAATCAACAAACTTAGAATCAACGGCAGCAGTGCCACCATTAAAATAATGAAATAAATCGGTGACGCATAAGGCACCATGTGAGGAATCAGCATCAGCTATTCACCTCGTTAATCAGTCGTTTACGGTCAATCTTGCCATTGGGTGTCATTGGCAGCTGATCCACATAGACAAATTTTTGTGGGATCATATAATCCATGACCCCTTCTGCCAATTCTTCTTTGACTGCTTTCGTTAATTGATACGCTTTTTCAAAATCGTTTTCGTTCGCAACAATATAAGCAACTAATTGTTGAACTTTGTGTTCCTGATATTTTGGCACGACGGTCGCTTGCTTCACATAAGAAACTTTTTCTAAATGGTGATCAATATCCTCCAATTCAATTCGGAAGCCGTGCAATTTTACTTGGAAATCGATACGTCCTTCATATAGAAGCAATCCATCTTTTTCTATACGACCAGCGTCTCCTGTACGGTAGGCGGGCACTCCGTCAATCTCAAAGAAAGCAGCAGCTGTTTTTTCTGGGTTGTTCATGTACCCTTTTGATACACTTGGACCTTTGATAATAATCTCGCCTGCTTCACCCTCTGCGGCTTCCTGATCCCCATCGTAAATCAAGACCTCAGTATCTTCCTTGATATAGCCGATCGGTACACGATCGTATCGCGCTAAAACCTCAGCGGTCACTTCGATTTGAGTCATTGCGACAGTTGCTTCAGTTGGGCCGTATGTGTTAAAGATTTTCGCGTTTGGAAAACGTCGCAGTAATTCCTCCGCTGTTTTACGAGGAAGCTCCTCCCCGCAGAATTGGAAGATTTTCAATGAAGGAACGTGCGCTCCATCAAAGGTTTTCTCCATCAAACAAATATCCATAAATGAAGGGGTGGATACCCAAACTTCCAGATCTAACTGGGGAAGAAAGCTGAATAATTTTTTGAAATCGTTAATGACAGCTTTTTCCATTGGAACCAACGTCCCTCCACTGCAAAGTGCCGGATAGACACTCATGACAGACAAATCAAATGAATAGGGTGCTTGGGATAAGAAGCGCATGCCGGGTTCAATGCCGAAATCCTTTAGGTCCCAATTCGTAAAGCTCAATAGATTTTTATGACTGATCTGAACGCCTTTTGGTACGCCCGTTGTTCCAGAAGTAAAAATAATGTAGAAGGTATCCTTGTCTTCAACAGGTACCAACTCTTTTTTTTCGCCAGATGTTACAAATAGCTCCTGAAGTTCCTTTGGTGCAACAACTGGAATAGTCGCAGCGATTTCTTCCGGCCAAGGCTGTACACTCAAGATCATTGCTGGCTGCGCAACGTCTAAAATCAACTGAATCCGATCCAATGGTGTATTCGATTCAATTGGAATGTACGCATGACCGCTCTTGACAGCGCCTAGAAAGCTAGCGATCATTTCAAATTCTAATTCACCAAATACAACAATCGGCGCTTTGTCCGTTATTTGCTGATTCAAGTGTTGCGCTAAGTTGTCTGACCATTGCTGCAATGTTTGATAGCTGTATTTTTCTGTTTCTGATTGGTAAGCGATTGCCTCTGGCTTCTCACTTGCCCATTTATCAATCGTTGTAATGATATTTTGCATGATATTCCCCCCGTTCAGTTCAAGAACGACTTATTATTAAAACTCGTTATAGATAAAATTACCGCCTTGGATGCTCTTGTAATGGTATAAGTAAACTAAAATCAAAAGGACCGCAAAGTAGAAAATCGTCTTTCCAATAAAACTCAACCAGTAACGAGCAGCGGGGCGTTTAAAAAATTCCTTCATCCAATCGCCCTCTCCTTTTTTCTTTTGAGCTAATTATAGAACCTTGAAAAAAAACTGCCATTTGTTCCTCTTACATATACCGCTTTCAAACGAACAGTTTTGTCACATGCTTAAAAATCCTTCTACGCAAAAAAGGATATACCAAAGTAAATTGGTATATCCCGTTGCTTTGCCGTTATAAAAGTTTTTTCTGATAGGCACAAGAAGCCCAATAAAACAGCGCATAGACTGCTAACATCAATCCACAGAATAAGTAAACGAACCAATAATCGGTATCTTTGGCTATGTGGGAAATCACCGAGATCGCCAGCATGCTATGGACGAGGGCCAAAAAGGCTGGAGTGAAAAATACCACACGATTCTCTCGTTTGATTTCCTGATAGATCGTTTTGTCAGGAATACCCATTTGCCGCAATAGCTGATATTTTTTCCGTTTTTGTTTAAATTCTGAAAGTTGTCGTAAAGTTACCATACTTGCCGTTGATATGATGAACGTCGTCGTTACGAATGTTACTACGAATAAAACAAGCCCCATGCTGCTGCGAGTCGCTCGATACACCTCTTGGTAAGAAGTATATTCCGATCGATAAACGGTAGAGCCATCATTTTTCGCCCCTTCGCCTTCAATGATATCTCCCACCAATTGATGATTCCGCCAAGACAACTCATAGTGAATCGGAAAGCCCCAGTCGCCCTTCAGTTCATTGTGAATCAGTCTTGCCAATTTTTCTTCTTCTTGCTTTTCTACATCAATGGCTTCAATCGTATAGGAAATCCCCGATGTGCTATTAAAGACTTCATCAGAAACAACGATCAACCCCGTTCCGTAACGTAAACTCGCGTCTCCAAAAAAATTAGGATAGGTTCCCTGAACCGTCAATTTACGATCTTTTAAATAAATAAATCTACTGTAATGTGCGTATTCCGTTAAGTATCGCTGATAAGAGCTTAAAACGATGGTTGACGTAGGCGTGTTTAAATGAATATTAGGTAAGGTATGATTTATTTTTTGAAACGCTCGATAATCCGAAAGAGAGATCATATCCATTACTTCAGGCTGCGAATTTGTCCCTTCCCCGGAAATCTCAACGCTTTGTTTCGCCGGAACAGCATTAAACGTTAAGGACTGTTTCTGATAATCTTCAAACCTCTGGAGTTTAGGTGCAATTTTCTTATAGCTTTCTTCCGTGATCATTAAAGAGGTAGGAGCGATCTCGTTTACAGAACGCATTTCTAACGAAACAATTGCCGCCATCCCACCCAGAATCGCTAGCGCCAATCCTAAAGCAACCGTAATCGAGCCTAAAAAGCGCCAATCACTAAACAAGCGCAATTGCCATTCACTGCGGGACAGCATTCCCAAATTCTTGAATAAGCGTTTTGGCCGGTAAGAATTGTACCATCTCATAGTAAAGCCGAAGAACAAGTAGCTGCCGATAACACATAGTAAAAAAATAGTCCCCATCAATACAATGTTGCCTCGAATCAAGCCGAGATGGTCACTCGCTTTGCGCGCAAAGATAATATAGCTCAGAGCCATTCCCCAGCCGCCTAGTAAACACAATGCCCCTGTCACACCTAGGAGCTTTTGCCATAAGGGCACCTTCATCGCCTGTATCTTCCGTAAATCAAGCCTCTTTAAGTGAGTGAATTTGTAACCCGAGACTAGCCATAAAATTTGAAAAGAAACAACGGCTAAAATAAACAGTACAACTAACCCTGTCATCATAATCGCATCGGTAGAAAAAAAGAAATGCACTTGCAGCGGCAGATCCATCGCCTTGACTAGAATCATACTGAAAAGCTTCGATAGTAATACCCCAAAACTGATTCCAACGACAAAAGAAAAGATACCAATAAAAAAGATCTCTAAAATAAACCAGAGACAAATCTGATAATAGCTCAACCCATATAAATGGAAGATACTGATATCTTTGCGGCGGTTTTCAATAAAAAAGCGATTGGTACTCGCCATAAAAAAGAGCAGAATCAAGACAACGGCAAAACTTCCGAAGCCCAACATTCCAACAAGCTCAGTATTTTTCCCGGCACTGCGGATTAACGGCTGCTCGTAAGTCATCGCGGTAAAGGAATAAAACACCATGACCGCAAAGATCAAGCTAAAGAAAAAGACTAGGTAGTTTGATAGCTGTTTTTTAAAGCCGCGCCAAATAATTCTAATCAGCATTGGCCTTGCCACCCCCGCCGATCGTTGCCTGCATATCTATCACTTTCTCAAAAAAATCTTTTCGTGACGAACGGCGGACAATCTCAGCAAAAAAACGGCCATCCTTGATAAACAGCACACGATTGCAATAACTCGCGGTGTAAGGATCATGTGTAACCATTAAGATCGTTGTTTCTTCATGAAGGTTCACATCGTCCAAATAGTTTAAAAATTCCGTCGCAGACTTCGAATCCAACGATCCGGTCGGCTCATCGGCAAACAAAACTAACGGTTTGCTGATTAATGCTCGAGCTGCGGCAGTTCGCTGCTGCTGCCCCACTGAAATTTCTTCTGGATAGCGCGCTAATATATGTTCGATCCTTAATATTCCTGCCAATCGAAGCATCCGTTCTTCGATCTCGTTGTTCGAAAGTTTGCTGACTGTCAACGGTAAGATGATATTGTCCTTCACCGTCAAGCTATCAATCAAATTAAAGTCTTGAAAAATGAACCCAAGCTTCTCCCGTCGAAAATCCGTCAATCGACTTTCCCGCATTTGAGTGATGTCTGCGCCAGCGATCTTAACCGATCCCATCGTCGGCAGTAAAATCGTCGAAAGGATATTCATCAAGGTGGTCTTGCCTGCACCGCTTGGCCCCATGATCCCGACAAACTCCCCCTTTTCCACCGTAAAATTCAAATCATTTAAGACAGTCACTTTATTATTTCGTGTGCCGTAGCTTTTGCTAAGGTGCTGCACGTTGATAATTTTTTCCATTCAATCCCTCCTATCTCGGGTTAGAAAAATAATTGATGCCCGTTCTGCTTGCCAGACTGCTAAAAACTGGCAAATTCTCTCGATGAAATCTATTTGTAACATCAATTTTTTTTCTTTTATGGTATCATATTTGAGGTGAATTCCTATGTGAAACGACCTTCAATAACCTTACAATTTTTTCACTTTTTAGGAAAAATTATTTTCAGTTATTTTATTTTTCATAGAAGCTTGTCCTTATCAGCTTTCTTTTATCTTTCAGTAAACAAACACACTATATATGGTGTGTTTTTCTTTTTTGGCAAAAAAATAATACTATATATCGTTGCAACGACATCAAAAATACTATATGATTGATAATGAACTTTAAAGGAAATGGAGTTGTTTATAATGATGGAAATCCACACAAAAGATTCGTTGCTCAACGAATATCAACCGTCGCTAAAAAATATAAAGGTTGTAAAGCGTGATGGTCGTCACACAGCATTTGATGACCAAAAAATTTACGATGCCTTAATCAAAGCTGAAACTAAAATCAAAGGATCTGTCGACCCATTGGCTCATGAACGCATTCAGTCAATTGTTGAACGAGTAGATGCTGAAATTTCTGAACGTTTTACTAGCGATATCAAAATTTATGAAATCCAGAACATTGTGGAGCATACATTATTAGAACACAACGAGTATGAATTAGCAGAGGAATATATCAACTATCGTACACGCCGTGACTTCCAACGCAGCAAGGCGACCGATATCAACTTTACAATCGGAAAACTGATCAATAAGGATCAAACGGTGGTCAATGAAAATGCGAATAAAGATAGTGATGTTTTTAACACACAACGCGATTTAACTGCTGGGATTGTTGGCAAATCCATCGGGTTAAAAATGCTGCCGCCTCATGTAGCAAATGCTCATCAAAAAGGCGACATTCATTATCATGATTTAGACTACCATCCATACACACCGATGACGAACTGCTGTTTGATTGACTTCAAAGGCATGTTGAATAACGGCTTCAAAATCGGGAATGCGGAAGTAGAAAGTCCTAAATCCATTCAAACAGCTACCGCTCAAATTTCTCAAATCATCGCCAACGTGGCTTCAAGCCAATATGGCGGCTGTTCGGCGGACCGTACTGACGAGCTATTAGCTCCTTTTGCGCGCCTAAATTATGCTAAACACTTAAAAGATGCCGAGGAATGGATCGATGATCCAGAAAAACAAAAGGCTTTCGCCAAACAAAAAACACGTAAAGACATTTACGATGCGATGCAAAGTTTGGAATACGAGATCAATACCCTGTTTACTTCTAATGGACAAACCCCTTTCACTTCTTTAGGCTTCGGTCTTGGAACTGATTGGTTTGAACGTGAGATCCAAAAAGCGATCCTGCAGATTCGTATTGAAGGCCTAGGCAGTGAAAAACGGACAGCGATCTTCCCTAAATTGATCTTTACTTTACGTCGCGGGACAAACTTAGAACCAAATGATCCAAACTACGACATTAAAGAATTAGCGCTAGAATGTGCTACCAAACGGATGTATCCAGACATCTTGAACTACGATAAATTGATCGAATTAACTGGCAGCTTTAAGGTACCAATGGGTTGTCGCTCATTCCTACAAGGCTGGAAAAATGAACAGGGCGAAGAAGTTAACGCCGGACGGATGAATCTTGGTGTGGTGACCTTGAACTTACCAAGAATCGCTTTAGAATCTGGCGGCAACAAAGAAAAATTCTGGTCGTTACTGGAAGAACGTCTGCAAATTGCCAAAGATGCGTTAGTTTTCCGAATCGATCGCTGTAAAGAAGCGACTCCGGCAAACGCACCGATCCTTTATCAATATGGCGCTTTCGGCAAACGGTTGAAACGCACAGATGCCGTAAATGAATTATTCAAAAATAAACGGGCAACGATTTCGCTAGGTTATATTGGTCTTTACGAAGTTGCCAGCGTCTTTTACGGCGGCGAATGGGAAGACAATCCAGAAGCGAAAGACTTCACCATCGACATCATGAAAGACCTGAAAGAGCACGCAGATGCTTGGGGCAACGAATACGGCTATCACTTCAGTGTATATTCAACACCTAGCGAGAGCTTAACCGACCGCTTCTGCCGTTTAGACACAGAACGTTTCGGTATTGTGGAGAACATTACAGATAAGGATTACTATACCAATAGTTTCCATTATGATGTTCGTAAAAATCCAACACCATTTGAAAAATTGGACTTTGAAAAGGATTATCCTAAATATTGTTCAGGCGGCTTCATTCACTACTGTGAATACCCTGTTCTGCAGCAAAATCCAAAATCATTGGAAGCTGTTTGGGATTATGGCTATGACCGCATCGCTTATCTAGGAACCAATACACCGATCGATCACTGCTACGAATGTGGCTTCGAAGGCGACTTCAAACCAACGAAACGTGGATTTGAATGCCCACAATGCGGCAATCATGATCCAAAATCATGTGATGTAGTCAAACGAACTTGCGGTTACTTAGGCAACCCACAAGCACGTCCAATGGTACATGGACGTCACGAAGAAATCGCTTCTCGTGTAAAACACATGTAATAAAAGAACCAATGAACAGAACTATTTATGACAGGGACGGCGCTCTTTGCCGCTCCCTGTTTTACTTGAAAGGTGAAAAATATGCGTAATCCTAAACCAAAAGAGTGGTTGGCCAGCGAATTAAGTCAACAATACATCGCCGATTACAAGCCCTTCAACTTTGTTGATGGTGAAGGCGTCCGCAACAGTCTTTATGTTAGTGGCTGTCCCTTTGCTTGCGAAGGCTGCTTTAATGCTGCCTCCCAAAATTTTCACTACGGAAAACCCTTCACACAAGAAATAGAAGATCAGCTGATTGCCGACACTGCTCATGATTATGTTCAAGGAGTGACCTTTTTAGGCGGGGAGCCCTTCCTAAATACACAGGTCTGTTTAAAAGTGATTGATCGTCTACGCAGTGAATTTGGTGATACAAAGGATATTTGGTCCTGGAGTGGGTATACTTTTGAAGAACTGCTGCTGGACAGCGAAGACAAGCTTGAAATGTTGAGTAAGATCGATATTCTTGTTGATGGTCGCTTTGAGCTTTCAAAGAAAAACTTGATGCTGCAATTCCGCGGCAGCTCAAATCAGCGCATCATTGATGTTAAAAAATCATTGGCAAAAGGCGAAGTGGTCATCTGGGAAAAGCTTCATGATTCAGAAAAAGCCTTTGAACAAATCAAAAAGAGCGATCTAATTTGATCGCTCTTCCCATAATGGTAACACAATATTTTCATAGGCGACGGGATCTAGATTGGTCAGGGTAATACCTACTAATCGGATCCCTTTTTCTACACCGCCGATTTCCTCCCAAATCAAGCTTGCTTGAGAAAATAATTCCTCTTTCTTTTCTATGTAATAAGGCAAAGTAACCCGGCGCGTCACCGTCGTGTAATCCGCATAACGAATCTTAACGACGACCGTCTTCCCATGACGCTGGACTCGTTTTAGCGATCCTTCCACCTTCTCTGCCAGCTGTCTTAATTGACTTAATACTTCATCCTCTGTTGATAAAGGACGGCCATAGGTATGCTCCTTGCCAACAGATTTTCGCTCACGAGTGATGCTCACTGGCGAATCATGGATGCCTCGCACTTTTCGATATAAAGAATAGCCCATTTTCCCGAATTCTTGGATCAAAAACATTTCACTCTTCTCGTACAAATCCGCGCCCGTAAAAATACCAAGCTCATTCATTTTAGGAACCGTTTTCTTTCCTACCCCATGAAACTTTTCAATCGGCAAACGTTTCAGAAAAACCACGGCCTCTTCTGGTGATATCACCGTCATTCCCTTCGGCTTTTGATAATCAGAAGCTAGCTTGGCCAAAAATTTATTGTAGCTGACGCCAGCAGAACAGGTCAGCTGCAGCTCTTGCCAAATATCCTGCTGAATCATGCGGGCAATTTTGATGGCAGAACGCGCATCAATCTTATTTTCTGTCACATCAAGATAGGCTTCATCTATCGAAACAGGTTCGATAATATCCGTATAGCGATGAAAAATTTCTCGTACCTGCTTTGAGACCGCACTGTACTTTGCGTGATCCCCCGGCTTAAAAATCGCCTGTGGACATAATTCATACGCTTTTTGCGCACTCATGGCCGAATGAATACCATAGACCCGCGCCTTGTAATTCGCTGTCGTCACCACACCTTTTCCACCGGTATCGGAAGGATGGCGGGCAATCACCAACGGATGCTTCGCCAATTCAGGATCATCCCGTTCCTCCACGGAGGCAAAAAAGGCATCCATATCAATATGAATTATTTTCCTTGATGTATCATTTTTTAATGGAAACACTAGCTCAGCCAACCGATTCCCCTCCCTTCAGCGAATCATTCTAGTTCTATTATAAACGAACATTTGTTCACAGACAATTAATCCTGCGGAAAGTAAGAGGAATTTAAGCAGAGGTTTAATTTATAATGAATAATTTTCGTACACATCCGATTTTTCTAATCACGCAAGTAAGAAGTAGGTCTGGCAGCTAGCTCCTTTAAAGGCATTCATTTTTCTTGGGAAAAATGAGTTCTATCTTCACTGCGCATACCATTTTACGAATCTGCTAAAGCAGAAAGTAAAACTGGCAAAAAAAATAGACAGTGGCGACTGTCTATCGTTCGATCAGATTTACTTTGCGAATCATCAGCTTGTCGGCAGAACCCCGTTGGAATTCTTGTGGCTCGCCAAAAATTTCAGCATAGATAACTTTGTTGTGTTCCCGACGACGTAGTTGGTAGATAATTTTTCCTGTATCTTCCAGCTCCTTCATCATTTCTGTTACCCCGCCAAAACCGGTTTTCTTGGTGATAAAGCCGGTCGCTACCATGCGTTCATCTAAGTAACGAGCAGAGATCACTGAGCCCTTAGCCAACGTTGTTCGTAAGGCTGTTGCTAGCTCTTCTAATTCCTCTGGAACAGGAAGCTCTCGCTCTACTGGTTGATATAAAGTATCACGCAAAGTATTCAATTCTTCCACTAATGCTTCATACTGCTCTTTGGTCAGCATCACACCAGCAATTTTTTCGCGATTAAAAATGTAAACACCCGTCTCTGCTTTACGAGCCTGAGCAAAAACGTCCATTGGTGATTTTTTTACTTCTGTAATCGAAGATGTCGGAACATCTAGTTTTCGTAACCCCATTCTGCTCTCCTCCAATTAAATAGTTTCTCAAAAGAAAGAACTAAATTATTTTCATCTGTATACCTGTTGATCACACGTAAAAAAATAGTACAAACGTGTGAAATAGAACGGCATCTTCAACATAGTCTTCATCATTATAGCATAACCTTTCTTGAAGAAAAATCTTCATCTAACATTCCCTAATCAGAGAGTAAAAAAGGCTGAAACTTTTCTTGAATCAGTAGCGACGATTCTAGGTTAGGCGCTGTTGTCAAGGCCGTATAATGACTCACAAAAAGAATGTTCTTTACCGCCAAAGCCAACTCGTCTACACGACAATTGTTCAGTAAAGGGAGTTGCCTCTTCAATTCTTTACTAAGATGATAATAATTCTCTGAAACAACGCTTTTCTGCCACTTTAAATTGAAAACCGTTAACGGCAGCCCCTGATGAATTCCAAAAAATAGATCGAACAGCTTCACATAGAAGGTGTTCTCTAATACTTCGTTTTTCCAGTTTATTACTTCCCCGATAATTTTACCAGCCTGTTTGACCTCATGATATAAATTTGTCTGATAACTTTTATGACAGTGATAAAAATCAACAAATATTTGAAAGTGATACCGCATATAATCAAAATAAAAATACGGAGCAAACTTGGATTGCAATTCAAATTTCTCGATAAAGGCTTGGAGACTCTTATCATCTGGAAACAGTTCTTTACTTATAGGGATCATAGGACTCCTCTGATGATATTGCTCCATTTGCTGAAAGATTTCTGCTTCCTCAAAATAATAAAAGTCTCGTAAATAGCGGAGCTGCAATAAGAAGATCAGTCCGCTTTCTCCTAATAAGCCTCCTATTTTGCAATCGGCGGAAAGATTTAAATAGATTAATTGTCGATTGAGTTCTTTCAATTTAGAATAATTAACCGTTTCAGAACCTTGACCCCAAAGAAACTGTCGAAAGAGTTGAAACCGTGGATCTGTCATCAGCAACATTCGATACAGCTCCGAATAGCTTTTTTTATTTTGATAGTTTAGGTGCCACTCTCGCTCTTTTATTACATAGCCCTTTTGCTGAAGATCCTTAAGATAGCGCAGTATGGTTCTTCGACTGACCTTTATCTGCTTGGCCATTTCTGTCACTGTGTACATTTCTTCTTTTACTAATCCGATCAATTCCAATTGTCGCTGACATTTTTTTCTCGCTATAAATTGCCAAATCATCCTTCTCGCCCTCTTTTCTATGCATATAATTCCCCTAATTAAAAAATAGCACAAAACGAACGAAAGTTTTTTCTCAACTTTTTTCAAAAAAAAATAGCGTCTGAATAATCAGACGCTTAAAGTCATCGCATTAATAGCTACGATAATCGTACTTAAGGACATAAGAATCGCACCAACCGCTGGACTTAACAGAATTCCTATTGGAGCCAAAACACCTGCTGCAAGTGGAATAGCTAGGATATTATATCCGGCTCCCCACCATAGATTTTGAATCATTTTTCGATGTGTATTTTTAGCCAAACGTACAAATTTCAAAATATCCGATAGGTTACTATTGGTTAAAACGACATCTGCAGAATCAATCGCAATATCTGTTCCTGCTCCGATAGCCATCCCGATAGACGCTCTGGCTAAAGCTGGTGCGTCATTGATTCCATCGCCTACCATCATTACCTTTTTGCTCTTATCGGTGTAGCTCTTGATAATTTTTTCTTTATCATCCGGCAATAATTCGCTGTAAAACTCCTTGATGCCCAAATACTCAGCTACTGCTTTCGCTGCAGCTTTGTTATCTCCAGTCAGCATTACAGGTTCAATGCCCGCCTCACGCAAGCGCGTAATGAAATCTTGCGCTTGATCTTTCAGCGTGTCTCCCATTGCAAAGAAGGCGATCAATTGATCATCTACTAATAGGAAGGAGATCGTATTTCCTTGTGCTTGATAATCCTTCAGCTTTTCTTGATCAACGCTTAGTTTCCGCTTTTCTACTTCCTTCTGGTTGGCCAAAATCACTTGATGTCCTTCAACCGAGCCGCTTACGCCGATCCCTTTTAAAGTCGACACATCCTGTGCTTGATAAGGTTCGATCTTTTCAGACTTCAAGTAGTTCATGACACCCACCGCTAACGGATGATTGGTTTGACTTTCCAAAGCACCAATGTATTTTAGGACTTCTTCTTTATCCATATCAGTCAGCACTTCCACACCAGTTACTGTGAATTTTCCTTCTGTCAGTGTTCCCGTCTTATCAAGGAAGACATAATCCAATTGATTTCCTTGCTCTAAGGCCTGACGACTTTTCAGCAATAGCCCATTTTTTGCAGCCAAAGAAGTCGAGCGTGCAATAACTAAAGGAATCGCCAACCCTAAAGCATGAGGACAAGCAATAACGAAGACTGTCACCATTCGATCCAAGGCTTCTGGCAGGTCTGCTACGATCAGCCAAGCAATAAATGTTAATATCCCCGCAGCTAAGGCAACATAAAACAGCCATTTTGCGACTTTATCAGAAATAGATTCTAGTTTTGATTTTTCTTGCTGAGCTTCCTTCACCATCGTCATAACTTTGGCCAAGTAGCCGTCTTCACCGGTTCCTGTTACTTTTACTTGAATGGTTCCGTCACCATTGACTGAACCGCCAATAACTTTATCGCCGACGTTTTTTTGAACACCTTTTGATTCCCCAGTCACTGCTGACTCATCGACGATCGTGGAGCCGTCCATGATTTCTCCATCCGTTGGCATCTTATCTCCAGCGCGAACCAATAAAAGGTCGCCAGAATGAATGTCCTGCAGCTTCACTTTTTTCGTCGAACCATCTGCTTCGAGCTTATTGACCTCATCTGGCAGCAATTCTGCTAATTTCTTCAAGGCATTGCTGGCATTCGATACTGCACTCATTTCCACCCAATGCCCTAATAGCATAATGACAATCAAAGTAGCTAATTCCCAAAAAAAGTCCATTACATGCTCATGAGGGTTTATCTTATTGACAATAAAAGAGTACAAGCTATAAATATAAGCTACGGATATCCCCATCGCGATCAAGGTCATCATAGCAGGACTCTTCATTTTTAATTCCATTTTGGCACCGCTCAAGAAAGGCTGACCGCCATAAATAAAGAGAATCGTGGCTAAAACCAATACGACCCATTCAGATCCCGGAAAGGTAAATTGGAATGGCAGTTGCATCCCCATCATAGGAGATAGCACGATGATGGGGATCGATAAAACAAGCGAGAGCCAAAACTTCTGTTTGAAATTCCCCATATGCATCGAATGATCCATTCCTCCATGATCCATATCCTGATGATCATGTCCGCCCATTCCATGATCCATATTGTGATGATCGTGGTCATCCATCCCATGATCCATCTCGTGATGTTCATGCATCGAATGATCCATTCCCATTGATTCATTCATTTGTTTTTGTTCTCCCTGTTTCATCAGAAATCACTCCTACAATTTTTTCTGATTTAAACTAAGCGAGTTTAGCAGTACACTAACCGAACTAAAGGCCATGGCACCACCAGCGATGATCGGATTCAAGAAGCCTAACGCCGCAAAAGGAATGCCGATCACATTGTATAAAAACGCCCAGAATAAATTTTGTTTGATTTTTCTTAATGTTAACTTGGATAAACGAATACTTTTTTCAACCGATAGAAGATCGCTGTTCATTAAGGTAATGTCCGCCGTCTCCATGGCGATATCCGTTCCGCTGCCCATCGCAATCCCGATATCCGCCAAAGCTAGTGCAGGAGCATCATTGATCCCATCTCCTACCATACCTACCGATTCGTTCTTCCCTTGGAGCTCTTTTACAACCTGTGCTTTGTCTTCAGGTAAAACCTCAGCGACAATATCAGACTCTTGAAGTCCAACCTGGGCTCCAATAAAACGAGCTGTCTGAGGATTATCCCCCGTCAGCATTTTTACATTGATCCCAAGCTGATGCAGCGCGTCAATCGCAGCTTTAGAAGAATGTTTGACTTGATCCGTTACTGAAATCAGCGCCAGAACACGTTCCTGATCGGTTAAAAACATGACTGTTTTTCCTTCCTCTTCTAACGCTAGCACACGTTCTTTTGAAAATGAAATATTTCGCTCCTTCAATCCCCGTTTTGACCCGACAAAATAAGAAGTTCCATTGATTGTTCCAGTCACTCCCTGTCCTGTCAAACTCTCAAAATTTTCAACTGGCAAAAGCTCTGTCTGCTCTTTCCCATACTGATAGATTGCTTTGGCTAAAGGATGTTCAGAGTATTGCTCCAAACTCGTTAAGTAAGCCAAGGCCTGCGGATCAGAAGAGTCAAAATCTGCCACCACGGGTTTTCCCTCAGTAATTGTTCCTGTTTTATCTAAGACAATCGTTGTCAAATGAGCAATTTTCTCCAAGGCACCGCCGCCTTTGATTAAAATACCGGATTTTGCCCCTAAGCCGGTCCCAACCATGATCGCTGTCGGTGTTGCCAGACCTAATGCGCAGGGACAAGCGATTACTAGAACAGAAACACTGTGTACGATCGCTTGTTGCCAATCGCCGGTAAATAAACCCGTAGCAAGCAATGTAAGTAAAGCAATTCCTAAAACTGTTGGAACAAATACCTTTGAGATTTTATCTGCGATTTGTTGGATTGGTGCTTTTTCTCCTTGCGCATCTTCCACCATCCGAATGATTCGTGAAAGGACCGTCATACTACCGACTTGAGTAGCATTAAACTGGATACTGCCTGTCGTGTTAACTGTTCCGCCAAACACCTGATCGTCAATTTGCTTATCCACCGGTAAGCTTTCACCAGTCAGCATACTTTCATCAATCGTCGTTTGACCAGCAACTATTTTTCCATCTACTGGAATCTGTTCCCCCGGCCGTACCCGCAGCAGATCACCTGCCTGCACTGTCTCAATCGGTACCTCTTTTTCTTCGCTGTCAACGATGATCGTTGCCGTCTTCGCCTGTAAACTCATGAGCTGTTTAATCGCATCGCTTGTTTTTGTTTTGGCTTTTTGTTCTAAATACTTTCCTAGCAAAATCAAAGTAATGATCATACCGCTGCTTTCAAAGTATAGATCGGAATTGTAAGGATTAAAGAAACCATTATATACACTCAATGCAAAGGCCGCCGATGTTCCCATCGCTACCAAAACATCCATATTCGGAGCTTTAGTTTTCAAAGCATGGTATGCACCGCGATAAAAACGCATGCCGACACCAAATTGAACGGGTGTTACTAAGATCAACTGAACCCAAGGCAGATGAAGAAAATGAACCCAGCCCGCATGACTTCCTAGCAGCATCGCAATCATAGCGATCATCAGCGGTGCAACTAAAACGGCACTTAAAATCAGATCCCGTTTCATTTTTTTTAAATGCGCTGCTTTTTCCTGCTCAATTTTTTGTTTATGGGCATCATCGAAAAGAATCGCACCATAACCAATCGCTTCGACTCGTTGGATTAAGTTTTCCGCCGTCAATGTCTCATCAAATTGAACGGTGGCTTTTTCCGTAGCCAAATTGACATTCGCTTCTAACACGCCTTCTGTCGCCTTCAATTCCTTTTCTACTCGAGCAGAACAGTTGGCACAAGTCATACCTGTGATCGCGAATGTTTCTACTGTTGCCTCTGCCAATTAGATCACCTCAGTTTCATACCCTGCTTCGGTCACTGCCGCAGCGATTTGATCTGCTGAAACCTGTGCTTCGTCAAATTTTACAACCCCTTGATTTTTCTTTAGGTTGATTTTTACTTTGTCGATCCCATCCAATTGATTGATCGCCTTTTCCACGTTCGCTACGCAGTGATTACAGCTCATTCCGTTGATTGCAAATTGTTTTTTCATGTTTGTTTCTCTCCTTATAATTGTTTTTATTTATGGTGATTGCATTCGCATTGTCCGGGAATACAATTACAGTCAATTTTGTCAACTGTCTTCTTATTTACTAACTGCTCCTTGATTAGCGCAACATCTGCATCTGTCAATTCTGCCTCGGCTACAAGCTCAGCAATGGTTTCCCCGATTCTCTTTGCACAGATATGAGAAAACAAATTTTCTGTCGCACTTTTAACTGTCTCGCCTTCACTAATTGCAGGATAATAAATATATTTTTTTCCTGACTGTTCCGTTCGCACAGCTTCTTTTTTTACTAGGCGACCTAACAAAGTCTTAATTGTCGCAGGCTTCCATTCCATCGTTTGCCCAAGAATAGCAATAATTTCCTGTGCTGTAGTAGACCCCTGTGTCCAAATCACCCGCATGACTTCCCATTCCGAATCACTAATCTTGATTGGTGTAACCGTCATAGTCATAAGTATCACTCCTTTCGTTTACATTTGTAATCCACGCTTTTAGTTTACAATTGTAATCGTTCGCCGTCAACCAATAAGACAGCTTTTTTTCGATTATTTTTTTATGAGAACAAAAAAAAGCTTTGCAGCAACGATTGCCACAAAGCCTTTGTATTAATTATTTGATTCTCAAACAACGCATTGCATTCAAAACAGCGATCACAGTTACACCGACATCTGCAAAAACAGCGGCATACATAGTAGCAAAACCTAACGCACCTAGGATCAGAACGAGAATCTTCACACCGATCGCAAAGACAATATTTTGTTTAACGATTCCCATTGTTTTACGCGCGATACGAATCGCAGTAGGAATTTTCGCCGGCTGATCGTCCATAATAACCACATCTGCCGCTTCAATCGCTGCATCGGAACCAAGTCCACCCATAGCGATCCCAATATCCGCCCGCGCAAGTACTGGTGCATCATTCATGCCATCACCGACAAAAGCCGTTTTTTGTTCACGTTTCAATTCATTTTCTAAATGAAGAACTTTATCTTCCGGTAACAACTCACTATAGACTTGATCGATGCCGATTTTCTTGCCGATTGCCTCCGCAATTCCACGATTGTCCCCAGTCAGCATTACTGTCCGCTTCACACCAAGATTTTTTACTTCAGTCAAAGCAGTCGTCACATGTTCCTTCAATTCATCCGCTATGACTAAATGACCAATGTATTCTTCATCCATTGCGACATAAACGATCGTTCCGATTTCATTAACCGCTCGGAAGGAAATATCATATTTCGCTAATAGCTTTTCATTTCCAACTAAGAAGTGATGCCCTTCAATCTCAACGGAAATACCGAAACCGGCAATTTCTTCCAGTTGGCTAACTGCTGCCAAAGGCTGATCCACATATTTTACGATTGACTGTGCGATAGGGTGGCTTGAACTTTGCTCCGCACTCGCGACATAGCGTAAGAAATCTTTTTGATCAATCGTTGTTTCAACTGTTTGGACTTCAAAGACACCTTTTGTTAAGGTTCCTGTTTTATCGAAAACCAACGTTTCTACATTGGCTAAGGTTTCAATATAATTACTGCCTTTAATCAAGACTCCAGCTTTACTTGCCCCTCCGATCCCACCAAAGAAACTTAATGGAACGGAGATAACCAATGCACAAGGACAAGAAATAACTAAGAAGGTTAAGGCACGATAAACCCAATCATAAAAAGGTTCGCCCGTAACAAGTGGTGGAACCACCGCCAACAAGACTGCCAATCCAACCACGATTGGTGTATAGTAGCGTGCGAAGCTGGTAATAAAATTCTCAGCCGGTGCTTTTTTACTGCTGGCATTTTCTACTAAATCTAAAATCTTGCTAACTGTCGATTCGCCAAAGGTGGTTGTGACTTCTACCGTCAATTGCCCACTTTGATTAATGAAGCCACTAAGAATCTGTTCATCAGGATGAATACTGCGGGGAACAGATTCTCCAGTTAAGGCTGACGTATCCAACATGGAGTTTCCTTCCTTCACAATCCCATCCAATGGAACCTTCTCCCCTGGCTTAATCAAAATACGATCACCAACTTTGACAGCTTCCGGGGAAACCTTTTTGATTTCGCCATTTTGAATTAAATTTGCTGAATCAGGACGAATCGCTAATAATGAAGTGATTGATTTTCTTGATTTCGCTACGGCATAATCCTGGAAAAACTCTCCTACTTGATAAAATAGCATCACCGCAACAGCCTCCGGATACTCACCAATCGCAATCGCTCCAACCGTTGCGATCGCCATCAAGAAGTTCTCATCAAAGATCTCTCCATGGAAAATATTCGTAATAGCTGTCTTCAGAACATCATATCCGATCCATAGATACAGAATCAGATAGGCAATAAGCTTCCAAGGCATTGGTGGTGTAAGGATCGCAAGTAAAGCTAAGACAGCTATTGCCACACCAATCTGAATAATCTTGCCTTTAGAACTTTCTTCTACCTTTTCGGTTTGGACACTGTTAACTTCAACATCAGGCTCTAATTTATTAACAATCTCCTTTGCCTCATCGCTAATTCGATCAATATCTTTTTCTGGAGCGACGATCGTGAGCTTTGTGCTCATAAAATCAACCTGCGCCTGCTCCACCCCCTTGATTTGTTGGACTGAACGTTCAATTTTAGCTGCGCAGTTTGCACAATCTAATCCATCTAATCGATATACTTTTTCCATGAGATACCCTTCTCTCTAATTACATATGAATGTTTCTTCATGTTTATTATATATGAATGATCACTCATGTGTCAAGTATAAAAAGAAAGCTTTTTCAAAAATAATTTAGCTTTAAAACCTTGATATAATAGACTTTATAAAATATTTTAACTTTTTATTCGAAAAAGCATTGACAAATAGACCCACGGTCGGTATTATAAAGGTACAAACAACGACCGACAGTCGGTTTAGAGAAAGGAGTTAGTTAATGCGTATCGTAAAGGAACATGATGAACGAAGAAATGAAATCATCGCAACTGCCGAAGAATTCTTTTTAACAAAGGGATTCAATAAAACAACTATCAATGATATCTTAAAACGCATTGGCATCGCCAAAGGAACCTTCTACCATTACTTTGTTTCTAAAGAAGAAGTGTTAGATGCGGTTATCGGTCAAATCATTGATCAAGAAATCCTTCGAGCCAAAGAGATTCAAAAGTCCAAGGCTACAGCTTTACAGAAGCTGATCACTTTTCTTTCACAGAATAGTTCAGAAGATACTCGCAAAGAAGAGATCGTCGATAAGTTTCAAATGCCTGAAAACGCACTAATGAAACAACGAGCGCTTGAAGGAACGATCAATCAAGTTTGTCCATTCTTAGCAGAGATTATTGAAGAAGGAAAACAACAAGAAGAATTCCGAACCAGCCATCCATTAGAAAGCATTCAATTTCTAATTGCAGGAATTCAAACCATGTTTGACAACATTGAAAAATTAGCGCCTGAGACAATCCAAAGCCGAGTCAATGCTGCTACCGATCTGATCTATAAAGTCTTAGATATTAATCCAACCGTCCACCCTTATGATGAGACAATGACAGAATTACAAAAAATCTTTATCCCATAGCTCAACAAACACTGTTGAGTTTAACTATTAAACTAATTTAGACCGACAGTCAGTCAAGAAAAGAGGAACCTATCATGAATCACACACAAACAATCAAAACATTAGCTAGCCAAACAAACGAATCGATCCACACCGTTGAACGTATCACAAAAAGTTATGAAAACTATTGCGATAAAAACATCACCCGCTACTCTCGAAAACATTTAACCGACATGGTTGAATTTATCAGTAATGAAACCTTGATACCAGTCGAAACCTGTTCAAAAGTAATGACACAATTCTTTGAGCTAGTAAAAAAAGAAATCAAAGGTAAATTTTTCAAATAAACTATCCCACAATAAAACTATAAAAGGAGAACATTATCATGAAAAAACTAACTATTATTGCATTGACACTGATTACTCTTGGAGCTGCTTCTCAAATCGTTGAGAAGAATATTGACAAAGAAGAAGTAAAAACCGTGGTTACGACTAATTTGAAAGAGCAAGACGAAAAGAACGAAGAGCTCTATTTCCAACATGACAACGACGAGAAAGCATCTTTAATAGAAAAAATTGGGTTTTAAACAAAGAAAAAACGCCGAGACTCTTCTCAGCGTTTTTCTTTATCTTCTATTATGGGTAAATTCGGTTTAATAAACGAGGGAAAGGAATAGCTTCACGCACATGGTCAATACCAGCAATAAATGTTATTGTCCGTTCTAGCCCTAGACCAAAGCCAGAATGTGGTACCGTTCCATATTTACGTAAGTCTAAATACCATGAATATTCTTCTTCGTTTAGACCTGTTTCACGAATTTGTTCTAACAAGTAATCGTAATCCGTCGCACGTTCTGATCCGCCAATGATTTCGCCGTAACCTTCTGGCGCGATCAAATCCGCACAGATGACAACATCCTCACGAGTTGGATGTGGTTTCATGTAGAAGGGCTTGATTGCCTTTGGATAATTCAAAATGAAGACAGGACGATCGAACGAGTTTGCGATAAAGGTTTCATGTGGCGAACCAAAATCTTCTCCCCACTCGATATCATCAAAACCATTTTTCTTCAGCAACTCAATAGCATCATCGTAAGAAATTCGTGGATAAGGAAGTTTGGTGTAATTCTTTAAAATTTCTTTATCCCGACCCAAAACATCTAGTGCGTAGTCACAGTTATCCAGAACATTTTGTACTAAGTAGGCTACATACTGCTCTTGAACTTCTAGACTATCTTCTTGATGCATGAATGCCATTTCAGGCTCAATCATCCAAAATTCGATTAGATGACGACGCGTCTTCGATTTTTCTGCGCGGAAGGTTGGGCCAAATGAGAAAACTTTTCCTAACGCCATAGCCGCTGCTTCCATGTACAATTGGCCACTTTGAGATAAATACGCTTTGTGATCAAAATAATTCGTCTCAAACAAGTCACTAGTTCCTTCAGGAGCAGAACCTGTTAAAATTGGCGGATCAACTTTTACAAATCCATTATTGTTGAAGAATTCGTATGTCGCACGGATCACTTCGTTACGAATTAGCATGATGGCATGTTGTTGTGATGAACGCAACCAAAGATGACGATGGTCCATCAAGAAATCTACCCCATGTTCTTTAGGTGTTATTGGGTAATCATGACTTTCACCAATGACTTCGATTTCCTTTACCCCTAACTCATACCCAAATTTTGAACGAGTGTCTTCACGGATTTCTCCAGTAACGATGATGGATGTTTCTTGTGTCAATTCTTTGGCTAAATGAAAGACCTCTTCAGATACTTCACTTTTTACAACAACGGCTTGGAAATACGCTGTTCCATCACGTAATTGTAAGAAAGAGATTTTTCCGCTTGAACGTTTATTAGCGACCCAAGCGCCGATTTTTACTGTTTCGCCAACATGATTCTTGGCATCGATGATTTGAATTTGTTCCACAAATGTCTCTCCTAACATATTTATCCCGAAATGATGTTTTTACTTCTTACTATTTTCAATAAAGCGGCGAATCCGCACAACAGCTTCTTCTAAGTCCTCCATGCTAGCTGAATAACTCATTCGTACACTGTCTGATGATCCAAAACCTTCACCTGTGACTAAGGCAACCTGCTCTTGTTCTAGCAAATCATTGACCCAAGTCGTCACGTTGTCGTAACCACCCATCTCCATCGCTTCCTTGATGTTCGGAAACAGATAGAATGCACCTTGTGGTTTTTTTAGCTTAAATCCGGGTAAATCAGCTACCTTTGGATAGATCGTATTTAACCGTTCTTCAAACGCTTGACGCATTTTCTCAGCTGTCTCTTGTTCACCAATCAAAGCCTCTACTGCTGCCACTTGGCTAACAGCCGTTGGATTACTGGTAGCTTGTGACGCAATTGAAGTCATACCACCAATGATTTCTGCATTCCCAATCGCATAACCAATTCGCCAACCGGTCATAGAATAGGTTTTTGATACACCATTGATGATCACTGTATGATGGAATATCTCGTCAGATAAAGAAGCAATGTGCGGTGCTTCGTTCCCATTATAAACAAGATGATCATAAATATCATCTGCGACAATCAATAGCTCGTGACGGACTGCCCATTCTCCAATTTCACGCAATTCTTCCTCTGTATAAATCATTCCCGTAGGATTTGATGGTGAATTTAGAATAACCGCCTTCGTCTGCTCAGTGCGAGCATCTTCAAGCTGCTCAACCGTGATTTTATAATCATTGTTTAGGTCTCCATTGACAAAGACTGGATTCCCTTGAGCCAATTTGACTTGCTCACCGTAACTCACCCAATAAGGTACTGGGATGATCACTTCATCTCCCGCGTCCAAAATCGTTTGGAACAGTGTATATAATGCAAATTTTGCACCGCTTGTCACGATAACGTTTTTGGGTTCAATCGTCAAATCATAATTTTTCTTAGTGAAATCAACGATTGCAGACTTCAACTCAGGTGTTCCGCCTGCAGCGGTATAAAAACTTACTTTTCCGCTCTTGATCCCGTCAATCGCGGCTTGTTCAATATTCTCCGGTGTTGTAAAATCCGGTTCTCCGACAGTCAAACTAATGACGTCTAATCCTTGGGCTTTCAATTCTTTGGCTTTGGCGGTCGCTGCTAATGTGACGGACGGTTCTAAGTTTGTTACACGCTGTGATAATTTCATAACTGATAACTCCCCTACCAAGATTTTTTAGATTTTTTTGATGGCTTTGATCGTCTTGCCGTCATTGAAGGCCAGCAAGTAATAATGAATCGCGCCTTGATTGTCTTTTGCCGTGATTTCCCAAGCTGTTTGATCACGGTAAATGCCCAAATTGGCCTTTTCAAAAACCAAATCTGGGTAATCACTCTCAAAGCGTTTTTCCGCTTGTTGTTCCGTTAGTCCATCCTTTTGATTAAGGACGCGAATTTTTTCACCCGATTTCGGAACAATCACAATGATCGATTCGCCGGTGTTATTTTCACCGGTAACGGTAAAATAAGTCTTTTCGCGGTTAAACCAATAAAATTGATCCACCGTTTTTAAGTCGGCATATTTCTCTGCCATTTGAACAGCCTCTTTTTTGGCCTGGTGCATCGGACGATTTGAACGGATAAAAATCATGGTCGCTGCCACAATAATGATCAATAAAAAAGTCACGATTCCTAATAGCCAGCGATTGAGCTTCTGTTGTCCTGCACTATTCGTATCCAAAATCATACTCCTCTCAGACAAGCTACATTATACCAAAAGAAGGGCGTTCACTCATTAATTCTCTTCACTTTTGTCAGAATTTAAAAATTGATCAGTTTCTGCCAAAATTTCTTCTAGTGGTAATTGTTTGATCGGCAATTCTTTAGGTAACGCCTTCCTCAATTTTTCCCCGTACTTGGCAGTGATGAAGCGCTGATCTAAAAGCAGCATAACTCCCTTGTCATTATCTGATCGAATCAGGCGCCCAAGTGCTTGTCGTAAACGCAAAGCAGCATGGGGAACTGCCTCTTGGAAAAATGGATTTATCCCTTCAGAGGCCAAAAAATCATTGCGAGCCTTAACCTGCAGCCGCTGAGGATTTTCAAAGGGCAAACGGGTAACGATCAAAATCTGCAGAATATCGCCAGGTAAATCAATGCCTTCCCAAAAACTATCCGCTCCAAACAATAGCGCATCCTTGGACAACAAGAAACGTTTTAGCAGCTTTTCTCGACTGCCGCCGATTCCTTGAGCTAATACTTCCCTTCCTTCATTTAATAAAGGGACGCGTACACGTTGATAAACACGATTCAAAATATCATGTGAGGTAAATAATACCAATATCGGGCGTTGCTGATTTTCTGACATTTTTTGAACGACACCGGCGACGTAATTCGCATACTGATCAGGCGATGTTGACTGAACACTGATACTATTAGTTGGTAAGTACAATCGCGCTTGTTTCGCATAATCGTAGGGACTACTGATAATCTTCAATGGCGTATCAGGAATTCCCCAGCGTTTAGCAAAGTAATGACGATCACTCCCGATTTTCAACGTTCCACCTAGATAAAGAATCTGCCGATACCGTTCATACCATTTTGTTTGACTAATCAATGAAGCCTCTAAGTCCTGAACCTGAAACGTTTTTCGTTTAGCATTGAACCAATGAATATATCGAGCATCCCATTTTTCACTGAACGTTTCAAAAGCCACCTGCTGTTGCTCTAGATTCTCTAGTAATGCCTGGAAATCACTCCAATCAGCTTGTTCTTTGATACCAAACGTCTCTTTATGCGTTCTAAAATAACCTTGGATCTGATCACCTAGAGTCAAGGCGTCTTGATACAATCGTCTGATTCGCTGCAATACTTGTTCTCCAGCTAAGGATAACTGATCGATCATATCCTTCGTAATTAAACGTTCATCTTCTGTAGGATACTCATCTTTAAAAATCTGATAAAAATCTGTCAAATCTTCGTTCAATTCTTGGATGACATCTTGAAGTATCTCAAGTACATGCAGTGTCTGATGATCCTTCTGGACTAGGCTTTGCCAAACAGCAAATTGCTGATCATCAAACAATCGATGAAATCCTCGCTGGATCGCCAACAAATTAAACTGCTGGCTGCTGATTTTCTCCAAAACACGGTTCAAATGATGCGCCTCATCAATAATGAGATAGAGACTTTTAGGCAGTTGTGGTTCCTTTCGCTGATCTTCTTGAGCCAAATAGGAATGATTCGTAACAATTAGATTGCTCTGTGCTAGTTTCCTCTGACGATGACGAATGAAGTCCACGTCGTAAAAAGGACTGCTGGAATTCAATGTGTGCGGACCTAAGTGGGAAACATCCTGCCAGAATGGATGCTTCAAACTAGTCATATTCAATTCATCAAAATCCCCTGTTTCAGTCTGGGTCAACCAGACAAGTAGGGCCATCTGGTAAAACGTATACTGTTTTTGCTTGGATTTCTTTTGAAAGCTTTGATAGAAACGCTCTAAATCTATATAGTGTCGACTGCTTTTCATTACTACAGCCTGCAGCGGCTGATCCAATAATCGATTAATCAGCGGTAAATCATGATTTATAATCTGTTCCTGCAGCAGCAAAGAGACCGTACTGACAATGATCGGTTTTTCAGGGGTTGCCAAAAAACTCATTGGCAGTAAATAGCCTAATGTCTTCCCGATCCCTGTCGCCGCTTCTACTAAGATGTTCTTATCCTCTTTTTTATGAAAGAAATCATAGACAAGATTCATTAAGCGAGCCTGTTCTTTTCGAAACTCCAATTCATCCTGGTAAACTTTTTCTTTTGCCTTTCGAGAGCGAGGATACGCCTTTGTTCCAAAGTAATTCTCTGAAAACAGCGGTACGCTTTTTTTTCGCAGAGCGAAACCTTGTACAATAACTAAATCTTTTGATAAGGGTCTAGGATCAGCCTGCATTTCTTTTAAACAATCTTCTAAATAATCCTTCGTTTGAAAAGCCATCTGATCGGCGGTTTCGATAATCTTCTCTAAGGTGACAATCGGCAACTCTTTTATTTTTGATTCTAGGTTCAATAATAGTTGAGCAGTAACATCTGCATCACTATCTGCTTGATGAGGATTTTCATGGACTAAATGCAACTCTTCAGCCAAATCCTTCAGTCGAAAGCTCAATGACGTAGGCATGAATATTTGTGCCAATTCCACCGTATCAATCCCTGGTATTGCTAACGGCGGCATACCGCAACGTTCCAACTCATTACTTAAAAAGGGATAGTCAAAATGGATATTATGGGCGACAAAAACCGTATTCTCCAATAAATTGGTAATCGTCTGAGCGACATCTTCAAAATAGGGCGCCCTTCGAACACGCTGATTCGTAATTCCTGTCAGTGTCTGAATTTGTGGTGGGATAGATTGATCTGGATTAATATCCGTTGAAAAATGGGTAACGATTTTTCCTTCTTCAATCAATACACAACCAAATTGAATGATCCGATCCGTTTTGGGGTCAGTTCCTGTCGTTTCGATATCAACGACTGCATAATTTTTTTTCACACTCACCCCTCCTTCCCCGAACTCGTGCGTTGATTTTATCACTTTCGATGAATAACCTTAATAGACTTCTCATTCGAAAATACACTCTTAAATCAAAGATAATTATTAAGACCTTCCTCACGCATTATATCTGAATAGTACCACTTTCTACAAGAATGATCTTTGTTTAAAACGATTCCAAAGAAATTCTCTATTCAATAAATCTCTATAATCAAAATTTAGGCAAAAAAAAGCCAGATGCTCGCGCATCTGGCATAAAAGTCTACTATAATTAAGCTTTGTTAACGTTTGTAGCTTGAGGTCCACGTTGGCCTTCTTCAACGTCGAAAGTCACTGCTTGACCTTCTTCTAAAGTTTTGAAGCCGTCGCCTTGGATAGCTGAGAAATGTACGAATACGTCATTTCCGTTTTCAGCTGTAATAAATCCGTAGCCTTTTTCTGAGTTGAACCATTTTACTGTACCTTGTTCCATGTTAAACATCCTCCTAGGATAAAAATTAATTTGTAATTACTTGAATGGTGAAATAGGAAAGATGTTGTCTGAAACAAACTTGCCAATATTACCGTACAAAAACTACAATTAGAAGTATAACACATATGAAGCGATAACACTAGGTTATCGCTCAAAAAGTTTTTACTTAATAAATTTGACCTGTTTAAGGATTAATAGCGTAAAATCGCCAATAAGCTTTTCTCATCCGGTGCATCCTTTTGGTCTAGAACAAAGACCTGTCCACCATTTTTGATAACATTGTCGGCAATTTCATTCAACACTTGACGACGGTCATACTCAACGTCTGGGTCCTCTCCAAAGCCGTCCACAAGATTAGAAGTTGCAATAAATAGATGGGAAATTTTTCCTTCTTTTGCGGCTGGCACTATATCAACCAATTGATCAATAAACTTGCGATTAATCAATTTTTGATAGGTTTGCGTCTCTACCTCTGCTAGTTGCTCAGAAAGCTTTTGCGCTTCTTCCTTGATTTCATTGAAGCTAGCCTGAGCTGGTGAACCACTGATTGCTGCTTTATCCGAGTAATAAGAATTTTTCGCAACCTTTTTGAATTGCGTTTGATTTTCTGGTAAAGCAAAAAGATACAGTGGCAGCTGATCAGGATTATCTAGCTCTTTTATAAAATTATCAACTGTTTGGTAATAATTTACCCAGTCAATTTCAACCTCTTCGTCTTTCGTGTTCACTCCATGGTAACTACCCACTTCTCCACCACGAGCAGAAACATTTAGATTGCCGCCTGTCAACTCGTCGCCTAAGGCCGTTACAATATCTTTTGGAGCGTCATCTGGAAGTTCAACCACTTTTACTTCTTTGTTTCGGACAAAGTAAAGTTTCATAGAATCTCTGTTCAATGCCATCAAGTAATACGCATAATTGAATTGGGCATTTTTTATGATCGCTAATAAATAGGGTAAGTCGCTCACATAGTATTGATCATCGACAGAAATGCTCAATCGATGAATATAGCTTTCATTTGCGGTCAAGATCACCGCAACACTTTTCGTACCGCTGCGCCAAAAATCTCCATCAGCGAGTAATTGATCGATTTTTTCTTGGAATGGTTCAAAGCTGTGATCAGTGTATTTCTTCTCAAAGCGTTTTTTCGCTTCTTTAGCAAAGTTTTTAAACATGATTTGATCTTTTTCAACATCTTGATGCGCGTGATGCGTGTTTAACATAAATGTGATAAACGGACCGGTTGCTTCTTCTGAAGTCAATTCAGTTAGTAACTTTTTACTGATATTTGCCATAAATGTACCCTCCTATATTAAATCTTCCAAATCAAGTGTACCATAGCTAGTAAATTCCTTAAAACGAAACGCAACCCTTACATTATGAAATTAACTGAAAAATTTTACTGGAATTTGCATAAGTTTTTTCTAATACATTTCTTAGTAATTAACAAACGGGTATTCATGAATTCATTGACTCTTTGCTTTATCATAAAAACATACCAATTATCCCGAATTGGTTTTTCATACTTACTCCTACCAAGAGTAAATAACAACCTTCATTTCCACCATAGTGACGGCTATGGTGGTTTTTTGCGAGTTCCACTTCTCACTTTTAGCGCGTTAGTGGAATCCTATGCGCACGAAAGTCTTTTGATTTTTTACGTTAGAAAAATTCACTCCTCCCTAATGAACTAGCTGTCAGTCTTACCTTTCACAGTTACTCAAGCCAGTCTGACAAAATAGAATCTCAGACTTTATCTTCGTCTGTAACCTTTAGTTAGATGATAGGCGCAATGAAAATCAAACAAATTTTTGTGCTTTTCAAAAAAATTTGTTTGCGTTTCCAAGTTTTGCTAAACTGAGACTAACAAAACAAAGGAGTACCTTATGAAAACTGCTGAAGAAATGTATCAATTTTGCCAAGACACTGGATTTTTCTCAGGTTCGGATCGCCAATGGGCGGTGAAGCTTTTTTCTGTATTAGAGAAACACTTAGGAGTAGATGAAGAAATCTTGGTTTGCTTTATCGGCCTGCACAATCGAACCTCTCCCACTAAAAATGACGGCTTTTACGCTTATGGTCTAACCAATCAGCGCTTTATCATGGGGCAAAAGAAAATGATTGGCGATGATTTCAAGGTCATTCCATTAGCTAATATGCAGGGACTTCGTTTGTTGAAAGAAACAAGTTTAGATCTTTTGGAAATAACTTCTTTAGAGGGGGCTATCAAGATCGTCTTAACAGAGGAAGAGGCTCCAAAGGTTTTGACTAAATTGGAAGATACTATTCAGCAGATAACGAAAGAAAATAACACTGAGGATTCCTTAAGTAAAGCTGAACAGCTTTTAAAAATGAAAGAATTACTAGATCAAGGAATCTTGACGGAAGAAGAATTTGCTAAGATCAAAAAAGATATTCTCCAATAAAAAATCTGTCCAAGAATAATTCTTGGACAGATTTTTTATTGGATAGCTGCCTTACCCGTTTCCCGTGTACGAATACGGATAGCTTCTTCAATCGGATAAACGAAAATTTTTCCTGTTCCACATTCTTCCGATTGACACGTTTCTAAAATCAAGTCAATCACACGCTCCACATCTTCATCAGCCAAGATGAAACTCACTGAAACCTTAGGCAATAGTGTAGTGATAATTTCTTGTCCTCGAACATGAGTCTTTTGACCTTTTTGTAAGCCGCAGCCTAATACTTGACTGACTGTCATCCCATTTACTTCAATTTCCTGGTCAATCGCCGCTTTTATCGCTTCTAATTTTTCTTGTCTAATAATTGCTTCAACTTTTTTCATCGCATTCGCCTCCTGCTATTTTAAGAATCCATTCCCATAAATGTTGGATAAGCATTCTCATCATGTTCAATTTTATCCAATCCCAGCGCTTCTTCTTGTTGAGAAACTCGAATTGGCATGAATACTCTGATTAAGGAAATAATCAAATAACTGGCTACACCGGCAAAAACTAGTGTAAAGAGCACGCTCTCTATCTGTGCAATAAATAAATGTGTGTCGCCATAAATTAGACCTGTTCTGCCACCAATCGCTGGATCTGCGAAAATCCCCGTTACGATACCACCAAAAATACCGCCAACTCCATGACAACCAAATGCATCTAAAGCATCATCAAAACCTAGTTTCTGTTTGATTACTGAGATAAAGAAGTAGCAAAACGGACTTACCAGAGCACCAATTAATAGACTTGACCAGATAGACACGAAGCCTGCGCCAGGCGTAATTGCAACCAACCCTACGACAGCACCTGTACATGCACCCACCACTGTCGGTTTCCCATTTAAAACTTTCTCAATCAACATCCACGATAGCATTGCACATGCCGCTGCTGTGTTCGTAGTAATCATCGCGTGAATTGCTAATCCGTCTGCGGCTAAAGCTGAGCCGCCATTAAAACCAAACCAGCCAAACCATAAAAGGCCTGTTCCTAAAACAACAAACGGAACATTATGAGGACGATAACCGCCAAGGTGATACTCCCGTCGGCGACCTAAAACGATCGCTAAAACTAAACCTGAAATACCTGAACTGATATGCACCACATTTCCACCGGCAAAATCGATCGATCCGATTTTATCGAGGAAGCCGCCGCCCCAAACCATATGTGCCATAGGGAAGTACACGACCACCAACCAAACAGCAATAAACAAGAAGATTGCAGAAAAACGCATCCGACCAGCAACTGATCCTGTTAAAATTGCTGTGGTAATTAATGCGAACATCATTTGGAAGAAGGCAAATAGCCCTTCTGGAATGCTATTACCTTTCGTCGTAGAAACTCCATTGAAAAACACCTTATCTAAGTTCCCAATAAAATCTCCCCCACCGCTAAATGATAAAGAATACCCAATAGCTACCCAAATTAAGGAAGCTAATCCCATCGTACAGATTACCATCATCATCGTGTTCAAAATGTTTTTCCGCCGTTCTAACCCTCCATAGAAAAAAGCCAGTGCGGGTGTCATAAGAAAGACTAACCCTGAACAAATCAAAATAAATGCAATATTTGCAGCCATCAAATCACTCCATTTCTCTTTATGTTAAGTATTCTAACATCAATCCTGGATAAAAAAAGAGTTTTTTCTCATTTTTTTCACTTTTATCTAATTTAATAACTTCTCATGTCATAAAACTTAACATAAAAAGAGCAGAAGGAACCTTCTGCTCTTACAACTCATGATATTCTTTGTATACATCTTGTTTCTTTAGCCCCTGTCGTTTCGCTACTATTTTAATTGCTTCTTTAGAAGACGTTCCATCCAAAATCAACGCTTCGACCTGCTCTTTCAAGGTTCCTTCAAAGACTTCCTCTTCTTCCGCATCCGTTGCACCAGAGACTAGTAAGCAACATTCGCCCTTCAAGGCATGTTCAGACAAGTAGTCGATTACTTCTTCGGCTGTTCCTCTTAAATACTCTTCGTAAAGTTTGGTTAATTCACGACAAATGACTACTTCACGATTACCGAGAATTTCTAATAGATTTTTCAGTGTCTCTTTGATTCGATGGGGGGACTCATAAAAAATCAGCGTTACCTTTTGTTTTTTTAATTCCTCTAGTTCTCTCTTTTGAATGCTTCTCTTTCGTTGCAAAAAGCCATAAAAAAGGAAAGGCTGCGGCATTAACCCAGAGGCAATGAGGGCTGTCATCCCAGCAGTTGCACCCGGTAAAGCGACAACAGGAATATTTTCTTCAATGCAAGCAACAACGAGTTCATGTCCTGGATCACTAATTGAGGGCATTCCCGCATCACTTACTTGAGCAATTGAGTTCCCTTCTTTTAAAAAATTCATCAATTCAGGGATACGCTCATTATAATTATGTTCATGCAAACTTTTTTGCGGCACTTTTACTTCGAAATGATTTAATAGCTTTTGTGTATTACGCGTATCCTCACTAGCAATCAAATCCACTGTTTGTAATGTCTTAACAGCGCGAAAAGTCATGTCCTCCAAGTTACCGATTGGTGTAGGAACTAAATACAGTGTACCTGTCTGCTGCGCAAAGCTTTTTTGAATCTTCACGGTCATTCTCCTTTTTTCGCTTTTATACAAATTAATGTAGGTATATCTAAACAGTCATAAAGAAAAAGCGGGTGTGACTAAGCAACGTCATACCCACTAATATTGAATAAAAAGCGATTTTGAAGCAATTTACTTCAGAAACGATTTTCTATTTATTTTTGTTTGCTCTCACGATAGATGACATCTAAACAAAATGCGCATGGCTCATCCTGTTCTCGACGTGATCCGTAGAGCAAATTGCATACATGGAATCCGTCTTCGTAAATCTTTTCAAGATTTAAACGAGATTCTGAAAGCTCCTGGCGCTCATCTAAGACAGGCGAGTTCTTTTCATCAATCTCGCGAATTCGTTCCCGCAAGCGTTCATTTTCCATTTCCAATGTCGCGTTCTTCTCAACAAGATCAAGCAAGGTTTCTTTCATAGATACCAAATCTTCAAGATTTTTATTCATCTCTTGCTCTAATTGATTTAAGCCATCGTACAAGGAACGTCGATCCATCATGATACATCACCTGCTTCAACCAGTTCTTGATAATCAAAATCTACTGTCGCATCGCGACCGAACAGCCGTACTTTTACTACCTTACTCAGTAGATTCAAGCCGATGACTTTCCCACGTCCTTCAGGTGTATTGATTTCTTTACCATAATCAGGCATTTCCTTTTTTGCTGCCTCGTATTCGCCGTTTTCATATTTCAAACAGCACATTAACCGGCCACAAAGTCCAGAAATTTTCGTTGGATTCAACGATAACCCTTGATCCTTAGCCATTTTAATCGAAACTGGAATGAAATCCCCTAAAAACGTCGAACAACACAATGGCCGCCCACAAGGTCCGATTCCTCCAAGAATTTTCGCCTCGTCGCGTACACCAATTTGTCGCAGTTCAATCCGTGTGCGGAAAACACCTGCTAGATCTTTTACTAATTCGCGGAAATCGATCCGCCCATCAGCCGTAAAATAGAAAATCATTTTACTGCGATCAAAAGTATATTCTACTTGGATCAGCTTCATTTCTAGCTCATGGGCACGAATCTTTTCCTTCGCGACTTTAAAAGCTGCTTCTGCATCAGCTTCATTTTGAGCTACCTTTTTTAATTCCTTATCAGATGCTTTATGTAAAATCGTCTTTAAATCATCCGATAAATCCTTTTTTGCTATCTCTATTTTTGGAATTGCCACTGTCGCAATCTGGTGCGCCTGCTGCGACTCGACCAAGACTTTATCATTATAAAAATATTCATTTTTCCCCGATGCGTAATAATAAATATGACCGGCATCACGAAAACGAACACCCACAACTTCAACCATGGTTCTCCCTACTCTCTTAAATAACGCTAAGCAAACACAATGCGCAACGTTATTTGTTCTGCGATATTTTGGAATGATACGTTCGCTTCTAGTTTTCGACTGGCTGACAAAACTTCTTCCAACAGATAATTGTACGTCTTTAGAGCTGTTTGATTTTGTTTCATCACTTGATTACGTTTTTCTTTAACGAAATACGCTAACATTTCAAAGGCAAACTGCTGTTGCGTTTTGTCCTTGAATGTCTTTACCAATTTCTTTTGAACATAGATAAACGCTTGCGGATCATTTTTTTCGAGATAATTAAACCATTGAATAACAACATCTCTAGATTCATTAAACCATTCATCTTTTGAGATTTCAACAGCTTTTCCGTAACTATTTGTTAAATTTGCTAATAGTTTCGCGGTTTTCGCAGGGATTTGTTCAGATTCCAAACGTGATTGTAGTCGTTCTGTGGACAACGCCTGAAAATGAATGGTTTGACAACGCGAACGAATTGTTGGGAGTATTTTTCCTAGTGATTGAGTTTCCAAAATAATCATAAAGTTCGCAGGTGGTTCTTCTAAGAACTTCAATAGGCTGTTCGCTGAGTTTGAATTCATTTTTTCAGCCTGGTGGATAATCACGACTTTTTTCGCAGATTCAAAGCCGCTTTTAGCCAGTTCACTTTGCAATGCACGAATTTGATCAACCTTGATAGACTGACCATCAGGTTCAATTTCTACTACATCGGGATGATCTTTACTAGTAATTCGCAGACAATTATTACATTTTTCGCAAGGCATTTCATTTTGTAAATTTAAGCAAAACATATGCTTGGCAAACCATAGCGCCAGCTCCGCTTTACCGGTCCCTTGATCGCCCTCAAAAAGATAAGCATGGGCCAAACGCCCATGCTCAAAACTATTTTGTAATTGACGAAAAACAATTGGCTGAATTGACTGCAGTCTTTGTGCTTCTTCCATTTTAATACTGGTGAAAGCCTTCGACAGGCAAGACAAAGACTGTCGCACCGCCGACTTCAACTTCAACAGGATAAGGGACCTGTCCATCTAGGGAAATATCCAATGTCACTGGTGTCGTGACGTATTGTGTACGCGCTTGACATGTTTCTTTGATCAACGCCAATGTATCTTCTACTCGTTCGTCTTCAATCCCGATAATGAATGTACTGTTACCCGCTTTTAAAAAGCCACCAGTAGAAGATAGTTTTGTTGCTCGAATGTTGGCATCAATAAATTCATTGGCTAAGCGGTTAGAATCCTTGTCTTGAACAATCGCTAAAATAAGTTTCATAGTTTACACCTCTCATGATTGGAAATAGTCTGGACAACGTGTCAACAATTCGTAAAAACAATCTCTCACGACTTCATCTAAACGTTTCCGAGCATCGATTTTTATGATCCGATCTGGATTTGCATCCGCTAATTTTAAATAAGCATGTCGGACCCTCTGATGAAATTGTAACCCTTCCGAGTCCAAACGGTCAATTTGATTGGTTCGGTTCTTCATGATTCGTTGTAATCCAGTGTCTGAATCAACATCTAAATACAGCGTGATATCAGGGATTGTTCCTTCAATAGCAAATTCATTGATCTTGGCAACTTCTTCTATGCCGATCCCTCTGCCTGCACCTTGATAGGCTAACGAGCTGTCAACAAAGCGGTCGCATAAAACGATTTTATCTTCATCCAGTGCGGGCCATACTTTTTCTACTAGATGCTGACGGCGCGCTGCTGCATAAAGCAACGCCTCTGTTCGATCATCCATTCGGTCATTACTTGGGTCAAGGATCACGTGACGAATTTTTTCAGCGATCGGGATGCCTCCAGGTTCTCTCGTTTTGACAATTGATCGTTTCGCCGTCAATTGTAATTTTGGATAAAGTTCATTCAGTACACTCGTTTTTCCTGCACCGTCTGGCCCTTCAATCGTAATAAATAATCCGTTCACTTTTTTTATCCCCCAAATAATTTTGATCTTCTGTCTCTTTTTCAAAAAGACACCGCAATATATTTATAGTTCGCGGCGTCCTTCCACTGCTTTTAACAACGTGATTTCATCTGCATACTCGATATCACTGCCGACTGATAACCCATGAGCTAATCGTGTTACTTTGATTCCAGCAGGCTTAATTAAACGTGATAGATACATAGCTGTCGCTTCGCCTTCGGTGGTAGCATTTGTCGCTATGATCACTTCTTTGACCTCATCATCATGAAGCCGTTTGATTAATGGCGCGATATTAATATCTTCTGGTCCTGTCCCTTCCATGGGGGATAGCACCCCATGAAGCACATGATATAGACCGTGATATTCACGTACTTTTTCCATTGACATAACATCTTTAGGTTCTTCTACAACTAAGATCGTGCTGCGATCACGAGTCGTATCCGAACAAATCTCGCATGGATCTTCCTCGGTAATATTTCCACAAATACTGCAGAAACGCAAATCTCGTTTCACACTGATTAATGAGCGTGCAAACTCGTTGACCGATTCATCCTTCATATCAATCGTAAAAAAAGCTAAGCGCGTCGCGGTCTTCTGTCCGATTCCCGGAAGCTTCATATAGCTTTCAATCAGCTTTGCAATTGGTTCTGGATATTGCATTCTGTCCTTCCTCTCTGAACAAAGTCGCTTACATTCCAGGAAGTCCCTTTGTGTATTTCCCCATTGTTTGATCAGTTTCCTTTGTGATCTTAGCAATCGCATCATTAACCGCTAAAACGATCATGTCTTGCAGCATCTCAGGGTCTTCCGGATCAATCAACTCAGGATTGATGTTCATTGATTTCATCGTTTTATCTCCAGTGAACGTCACTGTTACTAAATCATTGGTCGCGCTGCCTGTAAATTCTTTCGCATTCAACTCATCTTGAGCCTTTACCATTTCTTTTTGCATTTTTTGCATTTGTTTCATCATGCCTTGCATATTTCCCATTCCGCGCATCATTTTATCTATTCGCTCCTTCTTCGTGTTTAACTTAATTTACGATTCATTTTTAACATGCTATTTACTATCTTTACGAAAACCGTGTCCGTCTCTAGTCATCCTTAATTGTTACAAGTTCACCAAAGAGGCTTTTGGCTTGTTCTACGACTTCATTTGTTTCTTCCGGTATCAGACTGATCTCTTCTTCAGTATCATTTGATTCCGCCGCTACTGGACGGTCATGATGCTGACTGACAAACGCTTTTCTTAGACTTGGCCAGCTCTCCCGAGTAATGAAGACAAAGTCCGGGGTATAATCTTTGACCATCATACTCAAACTGTTCTGCATATTCAAGCGCAGTTCCTCGCTACTGTCCGCTCTCTGACAAACAATCTCATAATCAAAAGCGACTAGTAATAAGCCCGGACCAGCAGCCATCGGTTCACTAGCTTTTAGCATCGCACGCTGCGTCACAGGTAAAGCCATCAATAGATCTTCCCAAACATTTTTTACATTCATCAAATGATCTTTCGTTGCTTCACTCAGTACCTGATAAACTCGCTCAGTTGGTACGCGATAGCTGGTAGTTGTTTTCTTCGGCGTTACTTTCCGCTCTTCTTTTTCAACTGTTGGATTGGCTTTTAATTGCTGCAAGTCATTCTGTAATTGCTGCAATTGACTTTTCAATGCTACTAATTCTGATTGATCCGTTGGGTTTGTCACAGTTGGTGCCGCTGAACTCATCGGCTGTTCTATTGATAGAGCACCCTCAGTCGTTTGCGGTGTTGCCAATTTAACAGTGGCCACTTCCAAATAGACATTGGCGTGGTTTGTAAAGCGAATTTCGTTTTGTGTTTCGCTTAAAAGCTTAATCATCACATATAGACGTTCAGAAGGTGTCGATTCCGCTAGTTGTTTGAACGTATCTGTTAAGTAAGCAGCACGGTTCTCCAGAAGCTTGGGGGCTTGCTGATAAATCAACAGATCTCGACAATACAATAGTAAGTCTTCTGTCAATCGACGAGCCTCTTTTCCCTCAGACAGGATGCCCTCTAAGACCTCCAGTGCCCCGCTGACATCCTGATGTAGACAAGCTCCGATGAAGCTATCCATCATTTCAGTCGTCAGGCTGCCAGTCACAGCCAAAGCATCTTCCAAAGTAATGGTTTCATTACTAAAGGAGATTGCTTGGTCTAAGATACTCAAAGCATCCCGCATACCGCCTTCTGCCGCACGGGCGATCACGGATAAGGCCTGCTCTTCATAGGGTTGATTACTTTGTTCCAGAATATAGGCCATCCGCCCAATGATTGCTTGAACATCGATTCGCTTGAAGTCAAATCGTTGGGTTCTTGAGATAATCGTTGCAGGAATCTTATGAGGCTCTGTCGTCGCTAATACGAAAATCACATGTTCTTTAGGCTCTTCCAGCGTTTTTAGCAACGCGTTAAAGGCACCTGTCGAAAGCATGTGGACTTCATCAACAATATAAACTTTATAGTTAGCCGCAGTTGGCGCGTAATTCGCGCGATCACGAATAAAGCGGATCTCTTCCACACCATTATTGCTTGCAGCATCAATTTCAATCACATCTTCTTGCCGTCCTTCAGTAATAGAACGACACATCTCACATTCGTTGCAAGGCTCACCATCAACACTGTTGGGACAATTGATGGCTTTGGCAAAAATTTTCGCCGCACTAGTCTTCCCTGTTCCGCGTGGGCCGGTAAATAAATAGGCGTGGGAAGTTTTCTGCTGCTGGATCGCATTTTTCAGTGTCTTTGTGATTGCCTCTTGTCCGACTAAATCATCAAAACGCTGCGACCGCCAAACGCGGTAAAGTGCTTGATACGCCATAATTTTCCTCTTTTCTTTCAAAATCACTGCTTTTTATTATACGTGATTTTGTACAAAAAAACTATAGAAACCAATTGTTCGCTTCAATTGTTTAACGTCTTTTAATCTGTCCGGTTGCATCCTTTCTGTTTCGAAAAAACCCTGTGGTATAATAGAAAAAACGTTTTTATGGAGGGATATTCATGGGACTATTTAAAGCAGCAACTAGCAGTATCGGCGGAGGCCTTGCTGATCAGTGGCTAGAAATTATTGAACCAGCCAATATGGGACAGTCTACGGTCATGTCAAAAGGCGTCGCCGTAAGAAAAGATGACAAACGCGGCAGCAATAAAAAAGGAACCAGTGACGTGATTACAGATGGCTCTGTTATTCACGTTTATCCAAATATGATGATGCTTCTTGTCGATGGCGGAAAAATCATCGACTATACTGCTGAAGAAGGCTATTACACGGTGGAGAACAATTCTGCTCCTTCAATGTTTAATGGCTCATTAAAGGAAGCTGTTGCTGAAACCTTTAGCCGTTTCAAATTTGGCGGTGTGACACCACAGAAACAACAAGTATTCTATATAAATCTGCAAGAAATTAAAGGCATCAAATTCGGAACTAGTACACCTTTGAATTATTTTGATAATTTCTACAATGCGGAGCTATTCTTGCGAGCACACGGAACGTACTCGATTAAAGTAACAGACCCAATTCTATTTTTCGCTAATGCCATTCCACGAAACATGGACCAAGTGGACATCAGCGATATCAATGAACAATATCTGCAAGAATTTCTAACTGGGCTACAAGCGGCAATTAATCAAATGTCCGCGGATGGTCAACGTATTTCTTATGTACCGTCAAAAAGTATGGAGCTAAGTAAATACTTATCTGACGTACTGGATGACAGTTGGAAGGAACTGCGTGGCATGGAGATTGTATCTGTCGCTGTCGCCAGCATCTCTTACACAGATGATTCCACAAAATTGATCAATATGCGGAATGAGGGCGCTATGCTAGGAGACCCAAATGTTCGTGAAGGCTATGTTCAAGGCTCAGTCGCCCGAGGTATGGAAGCTGCTGGTAAAAATGACGCAGGAGCCGCTACAGGCTTCTTCGGAATGGGGATGGGGATGAATGCTGGCGGTGACTTCCTTAACCAAGCATCGCAGAGTAACAATCAGCAAATACACCAGAACCAACAAGCACAACAAAAATCTGCAGGCGATCAATGGACTTGTCCAAAATGCGGAGAAGAAAATACTGGTAAATTCTGCAGCAACTGCGGCGAACCGAAACCTGCTCCAGCTACAGCAGCAAAGATTCAAATGAAATGCAGTGAATGCGGAGAAGTTGTTGATCTAAGCAATGGTGTGCCAAAATTCTGTCCTCATTGCGGCAAACCCTTTAAAGCTGTTCCATTAGACTAAAACTACCACTATCTACAGGAGGGCTTGTACATGGCAGACGTATTAACACATCACTGTCCCAACTGTGGCGGACCTTTGACGTTTAATCCCACTGATCAAAAATTCCACTGTGATTATTGTCTGAGTATTTTTACTGTAGCAGATATTGAAAAATTTGAAGCGAAGAATCCTGATACGACCGTAGAAGCTTCTTCTGAGCCGACAAGCTCTACTGAAACAACTGATAGCGACATGGATCTTTTTCTCTGTCCCAGTTGCGGTGCTCAAATTGTTACGGATCATACTACTGCCGCCACCTATTGCTACTTTTGTCATAACCCCGTTGTCTTGTCGGGACGTTTGACTGGTGAATTTTTACCAAATAAAGTATTGCCTTTCAAAATTGATCGCAAAAAAGCGGTCGCTGATTTTTTGGCATGGACTCAGAAAAAACGGTTCGTACCGAAAGATTTCTTTAACGAGCAACAGATTGAGAAGATGACGGGTGTCTATTTTCCTTATTGGGTCGTAGATGCTGAAACCTCTGGAAATTTGACTGGCAAAGGAACTTCTCTGCGTGTATGGATCGTTGGTGAGATCGAATATACCGAAACGAAAGTTTATCAGATTTTTCGTAAAGGAAAAGCAAAAATCAAGCATCTGACTAAGAACGCGCTGAAGAAAAATATACAGCAAAAAATGGTTGAAGGCGTCCAGCCATTCCCAATTGATCAAGCTGTAGACTTTCACACAGAGTACCTATCAGGTTTTCAAGCGGAAAAACGAGATATAGAAATCCAAGATCTTGCTGAGCAGATAAACCATGAATTGAAGGACTACACGGAAGATTTACTGCGTGATACCGTTTCTGGTTATACTACGTTCACACCAAGTAATAAATCCGTTGATGTTGAAAAGCAAGATAATCATTATATGCTGCTACCTGTTTGGCTGGTAACGTATCAAAATGCCTCTGATAAAACGTATTACTATGCCATGAACGGACAAACAGGGAAAGTCAGCGGCGTGCTGCCAATCAGTAACAAACGCTTAGGCCTGTTTTCTGGTGGGATATTCGCGACTGTTCTGATAATCGCAATGATTGTGGGGTATTATTTGCTATGAAAAAACTCCTTTTACTCTTAGGCTTTCTCGCACTGTTCAATCCGTTAAGAACTTTTGCTGCCTCAGATACAGTAGAGGATCAAGCAAACCTGCTGTCTCCAGAAGAACGAACAGAGCTATCGAAGCAAGCAGATGCCATCAATAAAGAAATCAAAGGCGAAGTCTTTATCCTAACAACAACGACTAATTCCGAAGAACCTCGAAAGTACGCTAATGATCAATTAATGGATCGGGTTGGAAAAAATAATAATGGCGCGTTGCTTTTATTGGATATGAATCAACGGGAAATTTATCTATCAACATCAGGGAATATGATCGATTTTATTACTGATAAGCGAAGAGATCAGCTTCTAGATGATGTGACCGCTGCGATGAAGGATGGCAATTACTACCAAGCCAGTGCCGCTTACCTATCTAATGCTAAAGATTTTGTTGATGCCGGTGTCCCTGGCGGTTCCTATCGAAAAGATGAAAAAACTGGTAAAATCACTTATTACAAATCAATCACCCCTGTTGAACTTACAATTGGTGTGATCATTGCAGCAGTGGCGGCAATTGGATTCTTCGTCTCTGTGCGCTTACGTTATCAACTAAAGACTGGAACCTATCACTACCCTTACCGTCAAAATGCCCAATTGGATCTAACTGAACGCCAAGATCAATTGGTTAACTCCTTTGTCACTACTCGTCGAATTCCAAAGCCTTCCAATAACAACGGAGGCGGAGGTGGCGGCAGCACGACAAATTCCAGTGGAGGCGGAACCTTTGGCGGAGGCGGACGCAGCTTTTAAACAAATAAAATAAAAAATGTTATCATCTGACACTAGAGTCTTTCAGAATTAATGAAAAACTCTAGTGTTTTCATGTATTTTCTTGAATTCACCCTATGATTTTGCTAAACTTTTATGGTTAATAGAAGTAAAGGAGCCCACCAATGAATAAAAAGAAAAGATTCCCCTTTGTTTTGGTCGTCCTGGTACTTTTTTTCCAAAGCCTCATAGGAATCTCCGCCCGAGCAGCTGACGACTTTTCTGTCAATGCTAATGCGGGGTACGCCATTGACGCTGACTCAGGAAAAGTTTTTTTCAACCAAGACGGTGATACTCCCAAAGGCATTGCTTCCATCACTAAAACGATCACGGCATACCTCGTTTTAGACGCAATTAAACAACAAAAAATTACCTGGGAGCAAGAAGTACCGATTTCAGAATATGCTGAAAAACTGAGCACAGTTCCTGATTTATCCAATGTTACGTTAGTCCGTGGTCAAAAATACACGGTCAAGGATCTTTTTGAGGCTATGATCGTTCAATCAGCAAATGCCTGTGCGGTGGCTTTGGCTGAATTAATTGCTGGCAATGAGCATACATTCGTCAACCAAATGCGCGAGCAGCTTGTGAAATGGGATATTAAAGATGCGACTATCATTAATTCTTCTGGCTTAAGTAATGTCTACCTCGGTGAACATATGTATCCAGGAACGCAGGAAAACGATGAGAATTTGATGTCTGCTCGTGATGTAGCCATTGTTGCGCAGCATTTGATCAAAGATTTCCCTGAAGTCTTAGAAACTTCAAAAATCAAAGAAAAAACTTTCGCTCCCAATACCTCTCAGCCAGATGAAATGAAGAATTGGAACGTCATGCTATTTGATGGCCCCAACTATAAAGAAGGCGTCGATGGTCTAAAAACCGGAACAACCGATCTTGCCGGTGCTTGTTTTGTCGGTACGATCCAAAAAGATGGTCGCCGTGTCATTACCGTCATCTTAAATGCTTTAGATCAACCAAACGATGAAAATGCGCGCTTCGCAGAAACGAGCAAGTTGATGGATTACTGCTTAAATAATTGGAGTCAGCAGGATGTGACTGTCGCAGGTCAAACACCGACAGACAAAAAAGAACTGAAAGTCACTGAAGGCAAGGAAAAAACAGTTGGTCTAGCTATGGAGAAACCCGTCAAACTTTGGGTACGAAATGACATGGACCCAAAAAACTTAACGATTAAGACTACCTTAGATCAATCTTTATTAGACAATAATGCTGTCATTGCTCCTGTTCACAAAAATGAAAAACTCGGTACTGTCAGTGTTTCCTTGACACAAGATACCTTAGGTTATGTTCAAGCAAATGAGGCGGCAACGACTGATCTTGTAACAAAGAATGAGGTTCAAAAAGCCAGCACCTTTGAATTAATTTGGCAAAAAATTACTGGGCTGTTTGCTTAATAAAAAGCTTTTGACATCGTTTGAAAAGACAGGATGATAAAAAAATCGACTTCACTCCAAGTATTCGAGAGTGAAGCCGATTTTTTTATTTTGCTTTGAAAGGAAAATATAATTCAACTTCACCTTCTGCAAAATGCGGTAAATAATGTTCCTGGATTGCTCCAGCAAGTTCTAGCTTTTCTAGAGGAAAGATTTCTCCCAACATTAGATTGGTCGCTTCCTCAATTTTTTCTGCACTGGCCATTACTGTCAAGTAGCTCATTGGCGCCAGTTCCCAACGTACCCAACCTTCTGGAGCTTTAGCCTCTTCTGGTACTTGAACGCCAGCCAAATAGCGTCCTTCTTCTTGCCATGGCTCTAACCAGTGTTCGCTGTCACTCATCAGTCCCCATAGATGCAAATCTTTCATTTCCTGATCCTCTAAAAGATCCACTATTTCTTCAAAATGGCTATTCATCTGATCCCATAGCAAAGGGACCCATGATGCGCTATCTTCTGATAAGCCGCTTCCTTCTTTACCGATGACAAAAGTCGCAGGCAGATCTACACGATTGACTCCTTTTATCTCCATGCTCATTCCTCCTCCCCCACAATTTTACTAATCTTCCAAAATAAAACCAACTAATAGTTCCTAACTAAGTATTTACTCTTTTCTTTGGTATACTAACATCTGTCTCTTATACACATCTGACGCTGCCGACGACGGAGAGAGTGTAGA
>ERZ1026976.55-NODE-55-length-51657-cov-9.580501_pt1 | contig 51657 bp, 61 predicted proteins | sample MGYA00519293_ERZ1026976 | MGnify/ENA primary metagenome ERZ1026976 (study PRJEB26926, sample SAMN06164671) | human gut metagenome | biome: ENVO:00009003; feature: ENVO:2100002; material: ENVO:00002003 | host: Homo sapiens | place: USA | collected 2012 ... | reverse complement strand
ATAATTTTTCACTTCTGTTAATCTCCTTTTTTACGTGATTGGCGTGGTTACCGGAACTAATCTTTCATCCAAAACATCCACTTAATTAAATCTTCCTGTGTTCCGTTGAAATAAATATTTAGTTCAGCGCCTAGAATTATTAAAGCTCCTAAAACAAACAGAACGGCTCCAAATACTCGCCAACCTTTTTCACTTTTGTCACTTGCATTGAATAAGATATAACCCATAACAGCTACTATGAAGCCGACGATGGTATAAATTATGGTTGTTGCAATCATTCGCCATCCTCCTGGTTTGCTTGCTTCCAACTAAATTCTAATTTCTCAGTCGTGTATCTCAGCCTGAATGGGCCTGTTGCCTGCTCTTTGAGGAACTCGACACGTATACCTGGCAATTTTTCTTTTAATCGGACTACCGTTCGCGGATCACGCAGACGTCTATTCAGATATTCATCACTTTCTGGTAACGGTGTGGTCCGCCTTAACTCGATGAAATAACCCGAATATCCCTGCTGGGCCGATTTTTTAAATATGTTGGGAAAATCACTCTTTTCATACCAGCGTTCAAACCAAGTATCATATGCCTGAGTATTAGCTAAATTAAGTTCTTCAATTAGACTCATTTATTCAAATCCTCCTACGAAATAAAATTCTCCTTCTTATATCCAAGCTCCAGCAAAAATTCTTCTCGCTGGTTGAGTGCCGGTCTGCAACTGATAGTTACTTCAATTCCTTTTGCAACCTGCTGCGCTTTAGAAAGGCTCGTGTAACAAAAACAGTGATTCGTCTCATCGACAATAATCGCTGCTACTCCATCGTGATAAATCCGATACATTTAATCACTCCATTTTAATTTTTCCCTTCTCAAGCAGATGCAGATAAAGCAATCCAACATCGATCACTTTTTGGTTCATCTCGATCGCAACTTCTGAAGGTTTAAGTCCTTGGGAAAAGAGCGAGACAGCTCGCTCTATTTCCTCGTTGGACCAAATCCATTTCGCTTCTTCCAATATCAAAATCCGATCCTTTTTATTTATATGGATCATCTTCCGGATCTTCGTCATCCGTTTGATCATCAGACTCAGAATTTTCAATTTCCGCCGGTTCATTTCCGTAAGGATCTGATTTACCAAGTGAATCACCATCAGTTTCTGCATCAACTCTAGGAGCCTCTTCATCATTTGAAGATGAACTTTGGTCAGAATCTGGTGTTTTTGTTTCCAAATCAGCCGATTCCGTTTCATTTTCATCTTCTGCATCGACTTCCTCAGCGTCAGAATCTTGGAATACTACTTCATCTCGAACCTTATTCCATGCATCCGCAAACGGAGCAAAATGTTTCCGAGCTTTTTCGATCTCTGCCAATAGAGCGGCGTCAGACATTTCATATGCATCAGCTACTTCTCCTAGATCATCTCCTTGGTCTAACCGAGAAATAACATCACGAGGATTAATGATTCCTGGGAATTCAATCGAATTAGATTTCATGATGTATTCATCAATCAAATCTTTATCAACTTTCTTCTCGATTTCTCGAATATCAATGTTGCCTTTTCCATCAACATCTAATTGGGTTTGTTCTGTTTCCTTCATTTCTGCTGTACCGTCAGGATTGACGATCCATTCCTGAACGGGTTTATTGGTACTACGATCAAATTTTTGAATATAAGAATAATGATCAGGCAACATGGCCACAACTACCGTTTTTCCTGATAATTTTCTTAAATCCTCGTATTGACCATCCAAAGAGCCGTTCTTCACCTCTAAAGTAATCTTGGTCAAATCCTCGCTTGCTATATTGATCGACTTGATTGTTGGTTTAAATTCAATTGACATTTATTTGTCCTCCTCGTTTTTGATGTCTATCATGACGCTCGCTATTACGTCTACAGAATCCGTTGACGTAGACACATGCAGCGTTTTACCTTTTTCGTATTGGATTGCATCGATAGTGACTTTTCTAGATTCATCACCGTGAATTTTCGAAATACCATTCAAGATGGTTCCTAAATCACTGATTTTCATTAATTAACCTCCTAAAACACGACGTGCCACATCAGAACAACTATCTTAACTACAGCCATTAGAATAGCGACAAAGATCACTAGTCCAATTGCTAAAGTGAGGCAACCGCCCGTTGCTTTGAATAAGTCTTTTATCATATTGTCCTCCTAATAATTCGTTGCATCTTTCCAGTGATAATCAAAATTGGTAGTAACAAACGGTTTTTTATCATTCAAAGGCTTCGTAACGCCTTGAGTGATCACTTTGAAATCATTCTTCCTGGTCACGACCGCTTCGACCGGGTGACCGTGAGTGATTGCGAATAGCCGGAACCGCAGCTTATTTGCCTGATCAATTCCATAAATACCGAAGCTGTTTTTCACGTCGATCACATGCAGCCATTTTCCGGCATGGTCCTTAATAATGAAATCCGGAGAATAGGCAATTGCAGATATTTTCCCGCCGCCAGTTGGTAACTCGGTCAACTCCGTCAATTTGAATCGTGGATGTACTTCAAACGGTAATCCGCAGTCGCGAACGAACCTGATATAGAATTGAGCCTCTTTCTCTGAATCAAAGGTATATCCGTCAATGATCACTTTATTTCCGCGCTTGTTTAATGCTGTTGGACTATTGGACATTCAATCATTCCTTTCGCATCCAAGCTTGATTCGCCTTCTTAGGTGCTTTTTTCTTTTTCGGTTCGATTTTAGTTCGAACAACTTTTCTATCTTTTTGGTCTATGACTTCGACGACTCGACCGCCGCAGACTGCAGCAACAGCATCTGCTATCTCATAATCTTCATGATGTTTCGCATGAGCTAAACTGGGTTTTCCGTCGCCGCGACCATCGAGGTAACACATTTTCTTTACAACAAAACTCAAACTGGATTCCTCCTTTTGTCAGATGTCTCTGTAAAGTTCAATGCATAGTCTTTGCCGGCATTATTCATGATTCGAGAAAATACTCGCTCACCATATGCATTGATCAATTGTTTAGATGAAAGGTTGGTGGTGAATATTGTTGCTTTGTTCAATCGAGCCTCAGCAAGTGAAGTGATAATATCGACATCATAGGGAGTCGCCTTCTGGTTATCCTCTAATCGACCGAGTTCACTTCCAAGATCATCAATCAGAACAACATCACTGCGTTTGATTTCAGACATCAGCGTTCCTTGAATCTGCTTTTGCGCTTCTGGATCACTCATAGCAAATTTGAGTTGTTCCAACAATTCGCGATAACTTACAACGGAACAAGTAACCAAATAGCTAGTTTTCTTTAAAGTAAAATTTAGAATGCTCATACCTAAATGAGTTTTGCCTGCTCCTGGTGAACCAGTTAAGATTGCGTGGATAGGATTCCCATTCACAATCTCTGCTGCCCATGCCAAAGCTTTTTCCTTTGCTAATCGGGTTTCTTGGTCCATAGTTTTGAAGTTTTCAAAGTGATTTGTAAAAATACTCTTGTCTGTAATGATCGAAGTATTATTTAGTCGTGCTAACGCGTCTTTCATTTTTGCTTCGTCAAACATGACACGTTCTTTTGCTTGATTCCGTTTAGTCATTTCTCGATGACCGCAAACGGTGCAAACAGGTGCACATCTCTCTGAGCCATCAGCATTTGTGTTTTTCCACTTTCTCATTGGCCCGTTACACTCTGGACAATCACCGACGATCACCAAAACTTTGTCCATCAATTTTTCGATTGCAGTTCCTAAGTTTTCCATTACCAGTCAAGCCCCGTTTCCGGAAGTTCGTTATCAGGAGTAGAACGATTATTTTTATAACCTGATTTACTTTTTTCAAACTCAGAATCTAACGCTTGTACATCTTCCATATTCTTAACGCCTTTTGCTTCCCATTTTTTTAAAATCCCCTCAGTATATTTAAAGGATCGTGATCCCTTTGACCGCTTTAGTGCCTCAACTAGTAACTCAGGGCTAAGGTCCTCACACCAATACTGAATACTTTGAACATTGACTGAATTGAGAACGCCAAACGTTTTTTCGTAAAGTTGAAAAATTTCCTTCATGACTCCATCTCCATCATCATGTATATTCTTTTCATTCTTATCATTCTTTTCATTCTTGTATGTGGACACTTGTTGGACAGTTGATGGACGACCGCTGGACACTTGTTGGTCACTGCCTTGGTACTCGTCCCACTTATTTATTGATATGACGCTGTATTTTGTAGTTGATTTGATGGACAACATTTGCTCGTTTTCAAATCGTTTTAGCCATCTCCATAACGTGCGCCCGACAATTTGTCGGTCACGCGGCACTCCCTCATTGAACTCTTTTTCGATAACGGCGCGCCCTGTGACGAATTGACCGCTGGACACGGCTATTTCTTGACCGTTGAAAATGAAGCGACTTTCTTTGTGACTGGCTTTCGTTAAACAGAGAATCCAAAGCTTTAACATATTTGAGTTAGTCCAAACGAATGAACCAGTCACTTTTCTATAAAGTTTTATATAGCCTTGGTTCATCCGATCACCACCTAAGCTATATAGACGGGAACTCCAACAAGCTGCTGGGTCTCTTCTTTAAATTGTTTTTCAATACTGTTTGAATCCGAGAGATGGAGAAGCCAAACTTCTTGAAGTCGACTTGATTTATTCTTCTTGATAAAAGATTTTGTTTGCTCAAAATCAAAATGACTTTCAAGTAACCTAGTCTTTCTTTTAGCGTCGTAACCACTGATCATTTTTTCATCGATCACATCTTTTGAGTAATTTGCTTCAATCATCATGTGAGTCACATTGGGAAAACGATATTTCACATAATAGGAATCCGTAATGAAAACCAGCCGATCTCCTGAAGTGTTGTCAATTAAAAATCCGCAGGGTTCTGCTGCATCGTGTTCAGTTTCGAATGGAGTCACGTACCAAGTACCCACCCTCGTCGTTTCTTTGTATTTCAAAAAGCTAAATCGATAATAATCATTAGCCTCTAAATGGAGAGCTGAATCTTCTGACACCCCTTTGAATGTACCTTGGGTAGAAAAGAACTCAATCGAAGTTGAATCAATAAGTTGCGGTACATATTTACAATGATCTCGATGCTCGTGACTAATTAAGCATCCAACCACTTTTGAAAAATTGAACCTCATTGCTTGCTGAACTTTCTTGAATTGGACACCAGCTTCAATCATTAGTTGAGAATGTCCATCGTCAATTAGATATCCATTACCGCTACTTCCAGACCCAAAGCTTTTTATTTTAAGCATATGGATCAACATCCTCAGTTGGTTCATCAGAATTGAAAAGCTCCGGCTGTTCTGGCTCAATTTCATCTTTCGATTCTGTCGGTATTTCAACTGGTCTCGGATCAAATACTTCGCTATTCGCGTTTTCATTGATTTCTTCGATGATCTCCGCTTCTTTTCGTTCTGAGTCATCCTGATACTCGTTGGCAGTAGTGTTATTGATTGCTTCAATGAGTAAATCACTGTCGTCGCTAGTGTTAACAAAGGCTTTTGCTGCTCGATTGATTACTGTACGTTTCGCCATTTCTTGAGGGAAATCATTCTGAACATTTTTGGTTTTTGCTTTACTCCAAGACTTATCAATTTCTTTCTTGGTCATTGTAGTGAGAACTTTTTCACCATCGACTTTTTCGATGATGCAGTAGGCTCCAAGTATTTTGTTATCTCGATTAGTAAAAGCTGTTTTGTGTTCTTTAAGTGTTTCGCGACCACCGACAATTTCAATATCGAAGGTGTCACCTTCGTAGATGACGTTTGCCCAGATGTCTTTAACATTGGCAAGACGTTTTAATACAGCTTGGGTTCCAAAATACGAGCGATTCAACTGTAATTTATTCCCATAGACAATGAAATAGCATTGTTTTTTTGCAGGACTAAGGCCTTGCACAACCATATCTAGCAAAGTATTAGCGATTGAATCTTTCGTGCAAACTTCCAGCGCTGGTTTCTTGTTACGATCTTGGACTTCCTGTAACTCGAAGAACGCACTCTTTAAAGCATTCGCTGACGCATAACCAGCTGGCAAGTGTAGCCCTTCGTTTTTTAAAGCCGTTAGCTTACTGTTGACTTGATCCGTAATATCTTTTTGAAGTAAAGCCGGTGTGTTTTGATTAGTCATTATTTTTCATCCTCCCAAAGCAATCTATATGATTCACGTTGAGCGCCCATCATATAAATAGGATGTTTGTGAGCCCAAGATTCGAAGCCTAAGCTTTCCAATTTATCTTCAACATCTTCATAGATGGTTTCAGGGTTTTCAAATACTCCTAGAAAAACTTTTTCATGATTTACTACTGCATAAACAAACATTTTCATTTCCTATACCTCTACTTTCAGTTTTTCATCTTCTGTTACTTGTAGCTCAATCATTTGCCCCTCAATTGGTTGTAGCGTATTTACTGACTCGGCGTTATCGACAAAGACTGGCATCGTAATTCCAAGCTCCCGCGACAACGTGCGGATAATGTCAAGATCGCAATTGATCCGAGCGCCGTTGTTCAGACCGCTACTATACTCAATGCCTTGATAAGTTGCTTCGCACATTTCTTTTATACCTTCGTTTTTCTGGACATCGAAAAGTTTCCATTTAATGATTGAGAAACGCTCATTGATTGAATCCTCGATACGTTTCACTTTGCGGCGCGTAAACTCTTCAATAAGCCATAATTGTTTCTCTACTTCTTGGTTCTGTTCCTTAAGCGACTTGTCCTGTTCCTTTAACTCATTGAGGCGAATATCGTAAGTTTTCACCATCTCAAATTTCTGCATTTCTTGGTTCAATCCAGCAAGGATCGTTTTATCTGATTGAATATCAGATGATAGTTTCTCTACCTCAGCATTGGTATCCTTATTAGCAGCACGTTCAATAGCGATCTCTACCTGAGCCATTTCAGCATTTATGTCTCTATATACTTGAGAGTCTTCGAACTCACCATTACGTTTTTGTTCGTAATTCAATTCACTGTTAATCAGGTCTAAGCGATCACTAGCTGCTTTCAGATCCATTCGAGCTGCAGTTAAGTCTTTCTTGATTTTTTCGATTTCAGCCTCAAGTTTCTCTTTGTCTTGCCGGGCCGCTTTCCCTAGAGATATATTTTGCTCTAATACTGTTGCTTTCCTTTGATTGAAATCTAAACGCATTTGCTCAGCTTCTTCTGCAGGCAATTCTTGATGACAAGTTGGGCAGGTGGTTCGATTCTCATCAAACTCAATCGACTTAAGTTCTTTATACTTTTCTAAGTGATTTTCTAGAAAATCGGTCTTTTCTTGAATGGCTTGATTTGTTCTGTATTCACTACTTTCAAGCTCATTTACTTTTGAACGTAATAAGTTGACGGTTTTTTGTTGCTTGTTTAAATCTTCGGTCAAAGTGGCTGTAGCAGCATTCGCATTAGTAATAAAAACCGCTCTTTGATCAGCAAGTTTAACTTTCAAGTCAGCTTGCTTTTGTTTTAGTTCAACCAATTCTGTATTAACTGCTCCAGTCTTTGCCTCTACAAGCCAAGACTCCTTTTCGCTTATCAGCTGATTCATTTCATCGATATCTTTTTGAATGGCAGTTTGAGTCCGATCGCCAAGGTTTAGGTTCGACTTCATGTCAGTGACTTCTTGAATCCGTGCCGGCATACCATCAATATTTTGCTTGATTTCAGTCTTTCGGCCTTTGAGAATTTTCTTTATTTCATCAATCGAATGATCACCTAGAAATGTATTTATTTCCTTTAGTTCAGAATCAGAGTCAATAATTTGTTGATCAGTCAAACCAGTGAAGTCAATCAAAATTTCACGGCGCTCTTTCCAATTTAAGGACATAAAGAAAGATGAACTAGAAAGCATCTGTAACGATAAATCTCCGCCTAGTTTTTCGAGGAAAGACTTCCAGTCCTTCTCTTTGATTGGCACGGAATCAATAAAATATTTTGTAGTGTCGTTTCCGCGAGTCTTTTCAAGCTCTCCTTTTTTTGTCGTCCATTTTTCCTCTTGAATTCGTTTAAGCACTGTTACTTTTCCATCGATGATCATTTCAGCTTCCACTGTTGGCTCTAAACCTAATCGCTCCTGATTCTGTTCATCACGTGGCTTAGGATTAATTTTTGCTCCAGTAGTATCTTTTCCGAAGAAAAGCCATTGAAGTCCATCGCTGAGTGTCGTCTTTCCCAACCCATTACGACCGCTGACAACTGCAGATGTGCCGTTCAATACAAGTTCAAAGTTTTCTAATCCTTTGAAATGCTTGTACTTGATTTTATTGATTAAAATTTCAGTCATGTGTTAAACTCTCCTTAGATGTATTCTTATTTATTGCTTACTTCGTTGGCAGACGAGGTAGGCTCTTTTTTTGTTGCAATCAATTCCCCTTCTTGGGTGAAATATTGGTCTGTTCGCTGACCGCTAACAATAACTGTGGTTAAAATCAAACTAACTTGTTTCGATTCAATAGAAACATCTGGTTGATTTACAGCTGGTCCATTCATTAGAACCTCCTCCTTTTTCTTTGGAACATGAGCAAAACGAGCATCGTTAAATCTAGTCATTGATTCTTTAACTTTTACACTGGTAGTTCCTTGTATAGGAGCTTCGGTTATTACACCTTCTTTTCTTAACCTTGAGATTTTCGCGTAGACTTGTTGGAGTTGTTTCCTTACAAGACGAGCAAGCTCATCGTAATTACAAACGAATCCATTCGAATCGAATTTCACGTGGTCAAGAATCAATTGGATTTCTTCATCTGTCCACCTATTTCGAATACTTTTGACTTTCCCTGAATTTTTTAATCGGTGTACTCGACTAACTACTGAGTTTTCAGTCCTTCCGAGGTGCTCTGCAATTTCCGAGTGGGTAGATCCGTTTTTTCTCATGGCAATAAGCCGCTTGTCTTCTTCCTTTGACCAGGGTTTCCCAACAGTATCAAATGATTTAGAACGATCTATTTTGGGAAGCTCTTCTGATCGTTGCAGATAGTAAACTTTACTTCGTACCGATTGGGCAGAACGATTTAGTTTTCTTGCCATTTCAGCAATGTTTAAAACTTCATTGGTTTCTGCCAGTAAGGCATGCTTCTTTAAATATTGGATTTCTTTTGTGGTCCAGTTTTTCGCCAAATTGATCACCTCCCACTAGCTCTACTTCGAAGATCGAACTCGAACTCCTCAGTCAATAAGAGATTTCCTCCCATGCCCGCAATAAGTAGAATCTTGATCCATACTGGTATAAATCCAGTTGTTGCGGCACCAACGCCGATCACCGCCATTAGAAGTGTTAATCGACGTAGCCAATATATTTTTTTCATTTTTATTCCTCCATCCTCGCAAGCATTTCTTTAAATCCCAGAAATGTTTTCTCTTCGACATCAAGCTCGCCAATTTCACAGCGTCGGACAATGTCTGACATAATGCTTTTTGGTATAGCAACAAGCCCGTCTACAATCTGAAATTCGCCATCTTCATACGGTGTATACAACGGATGATAAACACCTTTTGTTTCTGCAATACTTCCATGCGGATTATCATAGTTTCGAAATCTAAAATAGGTTTCAATTTGCATAAGCGTGTCTTTATCGCAATTGTTCGCATCAAGAATTGCTTGGATATCTTGAATGACTTTTTGTGACACGTACCAAATGCCATCTTGCTGAGTAAATTCTTTAACCGGATAATGTTTAAACAACGGGTAAGCTCTCTTGAATTCCTTTAAAGTATCGTAATGTTGCTTATATTCTGCGATAACCCCTTGATTTAATGCTTTATCAGTTGGATTACCAGTTGGAGTCAACATGCCATCAGTCACCATCATTTTGTATACTCCCTCTTTTGTGGCATCGATTCCTTGATTGACGATGAATTGATACGCTTGTTCCACTAGTGGCGGGTAAATAACTCTCATTGATATCTCCTCCTATTTGTCTTTCCATACGCCATACTTGATCGCAAATTCCTTAACCACAGCCAAATAAATTTCAAGAAGCCGTTTCTCACTCGCGATTACATCAAGTTTGTTCGTTTTCTTCAATTTTGATTTCGAAGCACCTTCTCCAGCCATCCTGTTACGAAGGTTAACCAGTCGTCTTTCAATATCTGACCCAGCTCTCCGATCAAGTTCTTGATAAATCTCAGATTGAATTTCTTGATAGGCATCAAAACCACCTTGATTTTTGGCCATCTTTCTAATCAAACGGCGTGCTTCTCTTCGCCAGTCCGTTGTATTAAGTGCGACAATCTCAGTGATGCTGTCTACTTTTGATTCCACACGTTTCGTTTCTAATTCCTGTTTCGCTAAGGACTTGACTACGCTATTCATGAATTGGAGTTCCGGGCTAAGATTCGTTTCGTCAATTTGTGACTTAGGATTGAAATAGTTTTCTTCCAATTCATCGTACATATCCCATGCTCGATCTGTTCCTAACATTTTCGAATGACGACTTGCGCCTTGTTTGGTCCATAAAATAAGTTGATTTGCATTCTTTCCAACAAGGTTACAATTTGTAACGCTGTCCTTAAATCCTTTGAGATCGTCACCTTTCAGGGTAATAAAGTGCTTTCCTTCAATAAATTTTTCTTTGTTGCGGTTAAAATTGGTCTTTATTTGTGTTTCACTAGCCTCGTAAAACTCTGCTAATTGTTCCGTCGTTAATAATCGTTGATTGTACAATTCAATAATTTGCGGTTGATTCATTTTGTTTCCTCCTCCTCTAACCTAGTAACTTCGAGAAATTATTTTCAATGAAATCTAAGGTTTTTGATTTTAAAAAGATATACTTGTCTCCTCCGCCTTGTTCGTAATGAACAAAGCCTCCATGTCTAATGTCTAGGTGTCTTTTAAACTTTGGATTTTTTAAGACCTCATCTACTACCCATTTTTTAGATCTGTTCAAGCGATCCGCGACTTCTTCAAGCGTCATTGTGTCTCCTAAATCATTTGCTTTTTTCAGTTCTTCATATTCAATTCTTGCAATTATTACACAATCTTCTGGAATTGGTATCTTAGCTTCCAAATACTGCATCATTTCTCGGCCCTCCTTACCAAAACGAAGTTATTTAAATAGTTTCTTCATGTTTTCCTTCATAATAACGAGTAAACTCGTTTTTAGTTCCAAAAAAAATATCTGTTGGATTTACTAAGTAAATTTGTGGAATCATTTGGACATATTTCTGCTTTACTTTACTTGAATCATTCTCCCAACTAGCAACAGTTTGCGGATGAACGCCAAACTTTTCAGCTGCTTCCCTCTGGGATAACCCGACTAAAACACGTGCAGCCTCTAGTGAAATTTTTTTACTCATTTGCTTACGCCTCCTTTCGATAAGACAACTATAAACGAGTAAACTCGTTTCGTCAACAATTTTATCGTTATTTTCTTAAAAAAACGAGGTTATTTTAGAGCGTCCCTCTTGAAAAAAACGAGAAAAGTCGTTAGAATTCAATTATCGATTATAAGAAAGGAGCTTCAAATAACATGGGCAGACCACCAATCAGTAGTTTTGAAAAACAACTTAGAAATGAGATAGCAAATAATTTGAAGAGCATTACGAGGGGCATGACTCAAGCACAGATTTCAGAACTCACAGGAATACCTACTTCTACTCTCTCAGGATATTTTGCAAAAAGATCAACGATCAAAGAAGAAAACTTAACTAAGATCGCAAAAGCCTTTAATGTAGACAAAGCTGACATTGATCCTAGACATTCCAGAAACTATAATTTCATTGATCTGAAAAAAGAAATTGTTGAAGAGTTAAACGAGGCTAAAAAAGGTATTACAGGTGATGATTTCGTGAGGTTAGCGGATAAAGCTAATTCTATGGGAATAGGTCTATCTTCAATGACCACGGATAGAGGAAATTCAATCACTGCTTTGTATCACGATGCACATGATTATAATTACTTTGATGCAAATATTTCTGCTGGCGCTCCTTCGACTGTAGAAGCTTTTGATGAAGATCACGTTGAACAGATCGCAATCCCAGATATGTTAATGGGAAAATACGCCGGTTGTTCAGATATATTTTTTACAACTATAAACGGGGAGTCTATGAATAATATAATCCCTAACAGATCAATGCTCGCCGTAAAAAAAATAGATTCTGTCTATGATTTAGAAAATAATGACATTGTAGTCTTTAGTAATGATAACGAGTTTTCTGTTAAACGTTTTATTAATGACAAAACGAATGAAAGAATAATCTTCAGGCCTGATTCAAATGATATTTCGTTCACTGATATTGTAGTTAGTTACTCGGAAGCTGAGAACTTAGTTGTTTACGGGAAAGTAATTGTTTATGTAGTTCAAGTTTGATAGACAAAAAAATACGATTCCCACCCCTCCAAGAGTCAGAATCGTATTGAGATAAAACCTATACAATAGGTTCTTTCGCATGCCTATTGTATCAAAATGAAGGGATTGATTCAATGTGGCGAATTTTGTAAAACGAGGTAAATCATGGCAATATGAGATTTCTTATAAGAAAAAAGATGGTAAATATGCAAAACTGCGCAAAAGCGGATTTCGTACAAAAGCTGATGCAAAAGCTGCAGCTGCCGAAATGGAGTTAGAGTTGCATAAGGGATACAACCCAGATATGAAGAATATGCTAGTTTCTGATTATTTCGCCACTTGGATGAAAAATTATAAAAAGGATGAAGTTTCGGAGAGAACTTACGGTTGCTACAAGCATACTTTAAACAATATAAAAAAATATCTTCCGACTACTTCTTTAAGCGAGGTCACAAAAAAAGATTATCAAGAGATGCTTAATGAATTTGCGGAGTCTCATGCAAAAGCAACAACAAAGAGATTCCATACGCATTTTAGAGCCATGATGCTCGATGCTTTAGATAATAAAATTGTACTTAATGATGTAACCCGAAAACCTGTAATTAAGGGTAAAGTAGAGACAAAGAAAGCCAGTGAAAAGTTTTTAGAACTGGATGAGCTGAAAAGATTGATTCATGACTGTGAAGGAAGATTAGATCCGAGATACACCTCACCTTATCTAATTATTTTAGGGAGCGCGACTGGTGCTAGATTTTCAGAACTAGAAGGGTTAACTTGGGAGGATGTTGATCTAAATGCTCAACTAATCGATATAAATAAAACATGGATACTTAACCAGGGGTTCGCTCCGACAAAGAATCCATCGTCAAATAGGATTATTGACATTGATAATCGCACGAATGATTTATTGAAAAATTATAAGAGGGAACAGAAAGAATTGTTCGAAGAGTTAAAAATTGATAATGAGAATAACTTAGTTTTTTTCAATTATCGAGATGGAGTTATTTCTTCCAGTGCAGTTAATAAAGAGTTGAAAAAAATACAGTGCCAATTGGATATTAAGCAGCCGATCACTTTTCACGGTTTGCGACATACTCATGCTTCGATTTTACTCACACAAGAAATTAATCTAATATCTATCGCTGAACGGTTAGGTCACAAAGATACTTCAGTAACCCAAGAAGTTTACTCTCATATTTTAGATGAATTGAAAAGGAAGAATCGACCTAAGATAGCTAAGGCCATAGATAGCATTTATGGTTCGAATTCCAAAAGGGACGCAAAAAATACGGATGCTCCAATCTCTACGCCTTAAATTGTTCGGAAATATTTTCCGATTTTGGCAAAAACACGGTGATTTCCGATTAAAAACCATAGCCAATTTTTGTGCCAAAACTTTAAAAAACTGGTTCTTTCCAGATTTAAAGAACGTTGATTTAATCACGTTTCTTCTATCTGATTCTACCTATTTCTACTATAAATAATTTCTCCTGTGATGTATTTAATCATTTATAAACTGTTAGCTTAATATGCTAGCAGTTTTTTTATTGCAAAAATGAGCATTAAGAATTTCTGTTTTCCTTACTATTTGAATACTAAAAAATCCTCCCTACTTCAAAATAGGAAAGATTTAAAATCATACTGTAAAACCAAATCAGACAATTCTTTTGTAGAAAGAAATAGCACATTACCGTGCACTCTTAGTTAAGTAGAAATATCCAGCTCCATAGATTCCCGCATCATTGCCTAATAGAGCTTTTCTTAAAGAGAAGTGATCCTTAATTGAAGGAAAAACATACATTTCCAACTTTTCCATTAACGGATCTAATAAATCGGCTCCTGCTTCGGATACCCCACCACCAATAATAATTTCTTCCACATCAATCGTGTTCATTATGCCTGCCAAAGCTTGAGCTAAAACAGTGGCAAACTCATTTATAACCTCTTTTGCAGCTGTATTATTCTGAGCCGCTTTTTTAAAAATGATTGGCGGAGTAACTTCTGTCCAAGATTCACCTAACTGCTCCAGCTTTTTTCGCATAGAAAGCATAAGTCCATTGGCTGAGGCAAAGGTTTCTAAGCAATTTCTGCCACCACAGCCGCACAATCTGTTCTCATCAGTTCTAATGGGAATATGACCGATTTCACCTCCAGCAGAATGACAGCCATTTAATACCTCACCATTCAAGATGATGCCGCCTCCTACTCCTGTACCCAAAGTGACAAAAAGTAAATTTTCTCTACCGCGGGCAGCGCCTTTCCACATTTCACCTAAAGCAGCCGCATTCGCGTCATTTAATAAGCAAGCCTCCAGACCTATCTCACCTTCAATCATTTTCTTCAAAGGCAGCTGCTCCCAACCAAGATTGACGGCTTGAACAACGACTGCTCCATCTGAGGAAATCGCTCCCGGAACACCAATTCCGATACCTTCAACTGCTCTTAAAGCATTTTTGTCTATTGAACTAAGGATTGAAGAACCTATTTCAGCAGGAATGTATCTGCCTTTTTCTGAAATATTTGTTGGAATCGACCACTTTTTTTCAATTATCCCTTGCGTGTCCATTAATGCAAACTTGATGGCCGTCCCGCCAATATCTACACCGATTATCTTTTTATTTTGCTTTTCCAAGGAAACCTCCCCTAGACAAAATTCCGCAAATAATGGGCACTTTGTCTGACTGAACGCTTAACATCTTCATAATCAGATTCGTATGCACGATCTTCAACTTCGATACAGGTATATCCGTTGTAACCAATATCAGTCAACGCAGAGACATATTTTCCCCAGTCCACATCACCTAAGCCTGGCAATTTTGGTGACATATATTCCAGAGGTGTTGCCATTATGCCTACTTCCTTCAGTTTGTTTGGATACAGCTTGATATCCTTGTAATGGACATGGAATAGCTTTTCTTTAAATTCATAAAGGGGTTCTATATAATCTATGTGCTGCCAAACAAAATGAGAAGGATCGTAGTTAATCCCCAAGTTATCACTATCCAAAATTTCAAAGACTTTCCGCCAATTGCTAGGTGTCGTCATCAGATTTTGCCCACCAGGCCATTCATCCTCAGTAAAAAGCATTGGACAATTTTCAATCCCGATTTTGATTTCTTGTTCCTCTGCGTATTGAATAATCGGCGGCCAAACACTGGCAACCTCTTTTAGATTTTCAGATACACTTTTGCTCGGCATTCTTCCTAAGAAAGTGGTCACCAAATTTACACCTAATAGTTTGGCTGCATCAATGAGTGTATACAAATGATCAATAACTTCTTGCCGTTTTTCCAGGTTTTCATCTAATGGGTTGGGATAATAGGCCAATGCCGAAATTTCTACCTGCTTTTTCTCGCAATATGCCAAAATCTCTTGCGCTTTTTCTGCTGTTAAGTTCTTCGTATCAATATGAGAAACACCCGCATAGCGTCGTTCTGCTTTTCCTTTAGGCCAGCAAGCAACTTCTACACATTCTAAACCCGTCTCCGCTACGATATCAATCATTTCCTCAAAGCTGCTTTGATCAAAAATGGCACTTACAATTCCTAGCTTCATAAATAAAACTCCTTTCAACATGTTTCCTTATTAGAGGACCATTAACAGGATAAATGGTCCTCTTCCTTAAAATCGACTATTCCCCTACTTTAGTCCAAGCCTTTGTCTCAGAAGATTTCATAACTGCTTCTGTGACTAAATCCACTTTGTAGCCTTCCGCAAAACTAGTTGACGGTTGTTTTCCACTTACGACAGACTTGATGAATTCGTACGCTTCAATCGTTTTTAATTCTCCATAACCAATGTTCATTCCCGGAATGTTCCAGGTAACCTCTCCATAGAAGTGTGCCGGACCAGTATAAATTGTTTTGAAACCTTTTCGATCCTCTGGATCATCTGCAAACATAACTTGAAGCTCGTTTAAACGTTCATAGTTAAAGATCAACGAACCCTTTGTTCCGTGAACTTCAATAGAGATAAAGTTGTTTCGACCCCAAGCATTTCTGGTAGCTTCAATACTTCCGACTGCCCCGTTTTCAAAATTAACTAAGAATGACGCTTCATCGTCTACATCTACAGGTTCTTTCTTCACATCGCCGTTAAGTTTCACCGTACCTAATAAATCCACTCCGCCTTCTTGCACTGGGCGTTCATTGATATAGGTTTTCACTGTAGAAACGACCTCACTGATGTTCCCAGCTAAGTATTGAGAAATATCAATCACGTGAGTAGCAATATCGCCTAATGTTCCTGCTCCGGCGATGGCTTTTTGGAATCTCCAAGATAGAGGAGAATCTGGATCAGCAGACCAGCTTTGTAGATATTGTGCCCGTACATTTAGAATTTCGCCGATTGAACCTTCATCAATAAATTTCTTAGCCAAAACTAAAGCTGGAACACGACGGTATTGATAAGCACACATTGAGATAATACCTTTTTTCGCTGCTTTTTCTGCGGCTTCACTCATTGCTTTTGCATCCTGATGGGTACTGGCAATTGGTTTTTCACAATAGACATGCTTTCCAGCTTCTAGGGCAGCGATCGCAATTTCTGCGTGAGAGTCGTTTGGTGTACAGATGCTGACAACATCAATATCTGGATTATTCACAACCGCTTTCCAATCAGTGACTGCTTCTTCAAAACCAAAGCGATCCTTTGCCTCTTTAGCGATCTCTTCTTCAACATCACAAACTATCTTTAGTACGGGAACTGCTGGAGCCGGCCAAAAGAATTTTGGCATATTCGAATATGCTACTACGTGTGCCTTTCCCATAAATCCTGCTCCGATTAGTCCAACGTTAATTTTTTTGATCATTTCAATATCTCTCCCTTAAAATTTTAATTATTTTTTTTACTTGATAAATTGCTAAGTGCAACTGCGAAAACAATAATCACACCTTGAACAATGGTTTGTTGAGAAGAACTCAATCCCGCCAAGATCAAAGCATTTTTGATAATCCCCATCAATAATGACCCGACTAATGCTCCTATAACCGAACCCGATCCTCCGTTCATAGCGGCACCGCCAAGAACAACTGCTGCTATGACAGACATTTCATCACCATCACCAAAAGAGTATCTTCCTGACTGCATTCTTCCAGCGTATAAAATCCCAGCAAATGCGGCGAATGCGCCTGACATGATAAATACCTTTAACTTAATGAGATTTGTATTTATTCCGCTATATTTTGCAGATAACTCATTCCCGCCAGTGGCTAATGTATGTTTCCCAAATGGCGTTTTATTAAATAGAAATACACCGACAACATAAAACAGGATCGTCCATAAAATTAGAACAGAAATACCACCAACGCTACCTATACCAAAGACACTATTAAATTGATTGTTCTTGATCGGAACTGCTGCGGTATTAGTAATCCACATAGCCGACCCACGAATAATCTGCATCATTCCCAATGTGGCAAGAAATGCTGGAATTTTAAGAATGGTAACTAAGAAACCATTCACCGCTCCACAAATGACACCAAATCCTAAGCCCGTTAGTAAGGCTAAAATAATCGAATTCGTACTTTGCAAAACCAAAGACACACACATGGCTGTCATGGCTGCAACCGCACCCACCGTCAAATCAATCTGACCAGCCGCCAATACAAAAGTTCCTGCAACGGCCATGATAGAGATCATTGACGTTTGTCTTAGAATATTGAACAGATTGTTGGAGCTTAAAAAACCCTTGTTTCCTAAAAAAATCGAAAAAGCCAGAAAAACAATAACAAATACGATGTAAACCATGTATTTATTCCACTCGATTGTTTTCAAATCGATTTTAGTATCGGATGTCTTTTTATCTAAATTAGCCTGCTTGGATTGCATGCTGTAGTTCCTCCTCACATGAAATTTCTTCGCGCTTAATGTCATTCACTATTTTTCCATCAAAAAGAACCAAGATGCGATCACATGCTGCCAATAGCTCTGCAAGCTCTGAAGAAACTAACAGGACACCGTTTCCCTTATCGGCATACTCGCGAATGATATTAATGATTTCCGTTTTAGCTCCTATATCAACTCCAGCCGTTGGTTCATCCAATAACATCACTTTAGGATTTGTGTTCAACCATTTTGAAATGACAACCTTTTGCTGATTTCCGCCTGACAATAGACTGATTTTTTTGTCTATGCTTGATGTTTTAATATTGAAGTCCGAAACGTTCTTTTTAGTTACTTCTTGTGATTCTTTTTCATCAATTACGAAATCAATAAATGACAATTTCTTTAAAATGGGTAAAATGTTGTTCTCTTTCACGGAGTGAGATAATACCAATCCCTGTTTTCTCCTATCTTCGGGTACCAGACCGAGACCGGATTTTATAGCATCTCGAGCATTTTTTATCGTACTCTTTTGACTATCAATATAGATTTCTCCAGCTTCTATTGGACTGATGCCAAATAGTCCTTCCAAAATCTCCGTTCGGCCGCTTCCCATCAATCCAGCAATACCAAGTATCTCCCCTTTCTTCACTTCAAAGGATATCTCGGAAATGGCGTGGTTAATGGTTAAGTTCTCTACCTTTAAAATCGACTCCTCCTGTGAATACTCACGTTTTTTCCATTCAAAAGTCGGTCCGTTTTCGCCAACAAAGAACGAAACAATATCCTCTAGGCATAAATTAGCGATTTCATCTGTTAAAACGTTAGTTCCATCCTTTAATATAGTGATACGATCCGCGATATTCATGATTTCATTCATTCGATGCGAGATGTACACCATTGTTACACCTTTATCTTTTAAGTCATTAATCAACTGAAAAAGCTGCTTTGACTCTCCGTCTGACAAAGAGGCTGTCGGTTCATCAAAAACCAGAATTTTAGCATCTTTAATAACCGCTTTCGCAATTTCCACCATCTGGCTTAGTCCAACACTCAAACTTTCGACTTTTGCTTTAGGATCAATATCTATTCCCAAATTAAGTAGGGCTGCTCGTGCTTTCCTGTTCATTTCCTTTTCATCAATCAATCCGTTTTTTTGCAGCTCACTCCCAAGAAAAATATTCTGTGCCACTGTCATCGATTGAACGAGAGACAATTCCTGAAAAATCATTTCAATCCCGTTTTTCGAGGCATCTTCGCGATTTTTAAAATCGACTAGCTGATCCTCGATCCGAATTTCTCCACCATCTTTCGAGTAAACGCCTGTCATTATTTTCATGAGTGTCGATTTACCTGCGCCATTACCACCAACCAATGCATGAACTTCTCCTCTTTTTAAGGTAAAATCCACGTCCTTTAGAACTTTTGTTTCGCCAAACTTTTTTTCAATCTTGTTCATTTTTAAAATAGAATCAAGCATGCGTTCACCCTCTACTATCATTTGTCTAATTCTTCAGTGATAAAGCCTGGTGCTTTCTTGTGGTAAACCATTTCATAGCCAGAAACAATGGTATTTCTTTCCACCTTTGTTGCCGGTACAGCCACATAAGAAGGTGTCTCTTTTCCTAATAAAGCATAAGCTGCCATCGTTGCTTCCGCTACACCTTGATCGTAAGGTAATTGAGCGCCCACACCTAAAACTTTTCCTTGGGCAATTTCCTTGGCAATGTTATCGCCTAAGTCAATTGAACTGACAAAAACATCTTCGCGCCCAGCAGAGGTAAGCGCTGATAAGACACCCTCGGCAGGAATATCCCAAATTGCGAAAATAGCTTCCAAGTCTGGATTTTGCGTCAACATAGCATCAGCGACTTCGGTAGATTGGTTGACATCTGAAAAACCAGTTTTTGCAATGACTTCAATATCTGGATATTTCTTCTTAATCGTTTTTTCAAATGCTTCTAACCGTTGATTCGTCACAAAATAGTCAACATCGTAGTGAATAATTCCAATTTTCCCTTTGCCCTTCAACTTGTCTCCGATCAGCTCCGCTGCGATAACGCCATTTCCGTAATTATCGGCTGAAACAGCTCCAACGTAATTTTCACCAGCAACAAAATTATCAGGCACGTTATCCATAAAGACTAACTTGATCCCACGATCACTTACTCGCTTGAAGGCATCAGATGTTGCTTTGGCATCTGTGGGAATACTAATCATCACATCTGGATTAAGAGCAGTTAAGGTTTCCAAGTCGGATACCTGTTGTTCAACAGAGAAATTCGCATCGGTTGTTCCTACAATATTGATTCCATATTTTTTGAAGGTATCTTCAAGTCCCTTTTGTTGAGCTGAGGACCAGTCATTTCCAGCATAATGAAACGAAATTGCCGCTGAATAATTGCCGGCTTTTAGTTTTGCGATTTCTTCATCGGTCAGCGTTAATGAACTGGCGGGTGCGGCTTTTTCACCGTTCGGTCCGGTCGATTTTATGTCGTTTTCATCTAACACTATTTCGTCTTTTCCATCTGTTTTTTCTAACGCATCCTTATTAGCTGCAGAATCCGAACCGCATCCAGTTGCAAAAAGTAAAATTAATGAAAAAGCGATCATCTTTTTAATAAACTTCATAACTATCCTCCTATACTTCAAAAAATTGTTCTAAAAACTTGTAAGAAGCTTCGCAAGCGTAGCTAGAATCCCCTGAGTAACCATCAATTTCTACTAACCAATCTCCCGAGAAACCATCCTCTTTTAAGTAGCGAATAATTTCTTTCAATGGGATGTCCCCTTCGCCCAGTGGAACAAATTCCGATCCCTTCAAATCCTTTAAATGAACATATTCGATTCGCTGGCGATATTTTTTGATTAACTCTAACGCATCGCCACCGCCAGCCACAAGATGAGCAATGTCTGGACAAAAACAAATAGTTGTTAATGAAAACAGCTGATCAATTTGTTCAGGCGTCTCAACTGCTGATCCTAGATGGGGATGATAACTTGCTATGATGTCATTTTCCTCTGCAAATCGTGCGACTTGGTCAAGATTTTGAGCTAACAGCTGATAGTCTTTAGCCCCATTTCCCTTAGCACGGATCGCTCCGCCGCCAAGAACTAAGTGTTTTGCTCCAAATTTTTTCATATTTTCAATCGTTTTTTTAATACGGAAAAATTCATCTTCGAACGCATCAGTATAAATATAGTTTGCCCCGGTATAAATCCCTAAGATCTTCGTGTTTGTTTCAGCTAAATACGCTTTCAATTTTTCTGGCGAATCATCAAATTTTTCCAAATTCCCATCAAACAATTCGATGTAGCGATACCCAACTTCAGAGATTTTCTTCATCACTTCAGCTTCATCGATTAAAGAAAGATATTTTGCCTCTCGAACATTGGTGACGCCTCCGCCTGTACCTACTAACCCGCCGAAACCATTTGTCATGTATCCAACTTCCAAAATCACCACTCCTTTTTTACGTAAATTTATTTGTGTTAGCGCTTTCCACAAACACACTCTACCATCACACTCACTGTTCGTCAACATTTTTTTCGATTTTACGTCATTTTTTAGCTAAATATCGTAAACTAGGCAGAAAAACATTGAAAAAAATTCTAATCCGTTGTATCTTTGAGATGCAAATATAAAATTTACGTAAAAAGGATGTGTTTTTATGGAACTAGGATTTTTGACAAGCTGTTTTGACGGGTCTTTGTTAGATAAGGTCCATTTGGCTAACCAACTCAACTATTCTCAATTAGAAGTTTCCTTAACGCCAAGTTCGATCCAGCGTTTGAGCTTTTTCGATACCCAACTTTTAAATTCCGAGCTCTTTGAAAATGAGGTTCGTATTTCATCTCTGGCCTATTATCAAAATATTTTGACCGAACAAAAACGCTTAAGACAGATGCATATTGACAATTTGTATGCGCTTATTGACTTTGCTTTTGAAAATGGCATTCCACAAATCAGTACTTTTATAGGTCGGGACGCCAGTAAATCAATCGCTGAAAACTTTACTTTGCTAGATTCACTTGTGCGTCCCATCGTGGACCATGCAGAACAGCTAAAGATTAAAATCGCGATTGAAAATTGTTCCATGCCTTCATGGGACAAAAATGGCTTTCCTGCAACCATTTCCTACAGTCCTGAGCTTTGGGACGAAATGTTTTCAAGAATACCAAATCAAAATTTCGGACTAAATTTTGATCCTTCTCATCTTATTTGGCAAAAAATCGATTATACGAAAGCACTCACTGATTACTACGATAGAATTTTCAACATTCATGTAAAGGAAGTTTTTGTTGAAACTGATAATCTCAGCAGATATGGAATTTTTGGAAAGCAGATAGAACGGGAGCATCCCTATGATTTTGGTTGGTATAGACCTGCCCCATTAGGATTAGGAAGCATTGACTGGAGAACGATTTTTGAAACGTTAAAAGAGAAGAACTATTCAAAGGATCTTACTTTAGAGTTCAAGAGTGAGAACAAAAGCGAAGCTGAACAAACACTTATTCACTCTAAAAAATATATTGAGGAATGTTTTAATAGAAAGGATGTTTTAACATGAAAAAAAGAGTTGGCTTAGTAGGCTTTGGCGGGATGGGCAAGCAGCATATCAAACGTATCAAGGAGAGCCAATACGTTGAGATCACTGGCATTTTTGATATTGATTCAGACAAGGATTACTCAACAATTTCATCAAAAATCAAAAAGTATGACTCATTGTCAGCTCTATTAGACGATTCCACCATTGAGATCGTTTTGATTGCAACACCAAACGATACCCACAAAACGATCGCCATTCAGGCTCTGCAATCAGGAAAACATGTCATCTCAGAAAAGCCTGTTACGTTGAATACTTCAGAATTAAAAGAAATTTTAACAACTGCAGAAAAATGCGGAAAAAAATTTACCGTCCACCAAAATAGACGTTGGGATGAAAATTTTTTAATCACCAAAAAATTACTCGAAGAAAAAAAGCTGGGTGAGCTGTTATATGTTGAAAATCGCGTACAAGGTTCTCGCGGGATTCCAAAAGATTGGCGCAGAAATAAAAATCAAGGCGGCGGTATGCTACTAGATTGGGGTGTTCACTTAATAGACCGAATACTATTTCTATTTCCAAATCAAAAAATAATCAGTCTACATGCTACTTTAACCTATTTTTTGAATCATGAAGTGGACGATGGGTTTAAAATAGAAATTGTTTTTGATTCATTGAAGAAAGCCTATTTAGAAGTTGGAACGACCAACTTCATCGAATTACCTGAATGGTATGTTGTTGGATCGATTGGAACAGCTGTCATTGAAGACTTTGAACTCAACGGAAAATTTGTAACCTTGACTGGAGAGTTAGCAAAAGAAGCCGTTCCTGTCGAAACTGGTGCCGGACTCACAAAAACCATGGCCCCGAGAAATGATGATTCTGTTGAAACGTTTCCTTTGCCTTATGTAGAAAGTAATGTCGTTGAGTTTTATGACAATTTTGCCCAAACAATTGACGGGAAAGCTGAACCTTTTATCAAAGATGAAGAACTAATACGACTAACGACAATTATCGATGCTTGTTTTGAAGCCTCTAGAAAAAATGAAGTCCTCCATTTTCCAAATGGTCTATAGTTAGAAAACGAATCTGGTAAAAGTAAAAAAGCACTTAGCCTTTAACAACAATGACTAAGTGTTTTCTGCCAAGGACAATTTCCAAAAGCTTTTTCTTAAAAACTGATTGGCTTTCAGTATTCTTCAAGGTAAGGATTCATTACTGCCACTCGTGATTCGCTGCCTTCTTTGTCAATTATAAAAACGTTCACTTTACTGATTCCTTGTAGTATGATGTGAATTAGATAAAAATAGAAAATGGTGATTTTTTGACGACTATTAAAGAAGTAGCGGAAATGGCTGGCGTTTCTGTAGCTACAGTTTCTCACGTTGTTAGAAAAACTAGATATGTTAGCCCTGAGTTAGAAAGAAAAGTAGAAGAGGTCCTCTCTTCGCTTGATTCTGTTCCAAATTTTGTCCTAAAGCAAAATAAAAAAAATGAGAACAAAGTACAAATCCTATTGGTGTACGTACCAAACTTTTCTGACAAATTTCAAATGGGTGTTCTAGCAGAAATTCGCCAGCAGCAAACAAATAAAAATGTCCTAGTTATTCCTGTCGAATATCAAGATATAACGAAGGAATTTGAGGTGATGTTTGATAGCTTCGCTGAAAAAATTATTGGTCAAATTTTAATCTACTCAGAAAAGGTTGAACCAGTATTTCCTAAAAAATTTTACAAGATTCCGTTTGTAATAATCAGTACGAATAACTATGAAACGATTACTCTACCATCCATTTCAAGCGATAGTTGCGCTGGGGTAGAGCATGCAACCAATCATTTAATAAAAAGTGGTCATTCTAGAATTGCCTATATCGACTTTTCTGATAAAGTGGAGAACGATTCGCTTCTAGGCTTTAAACAGGCTTTTCAAAAAAGCCAGTTGGAGATTGATGAGAAGATTGTTTCAACTAGACGACTTTCCGAAAAGGAACTGCTTGAAAAGCTGCATGAGTTATTTTCACAGGATAATCTTTACCCGCCAACTGGTATCTTTGTTGATCCAATAATTATCAATGAAGTCATTGGTTATTTTAGTAAAACAGGTTATCGTATCCCAGAAGATATTTCTGTCATTTCCTTAGGCAGCGAATCTTGGTATTCACTTTGCAATCCAGCCATTACTAGTATTGAACATGATTTTTCTAGCATCGTTTCTGAAGCTTTGAATATCCTCCACTCGTACTCGGCAGATTTGCAGGTTAAAAAAGTCGTTCCTACTACCTTCCACTTGCAAAATTCCACCTCAGGAATTGCCAAGGGACCGTTCGGTGAGAAAGCCTACTCTATTGACAGTATTATGCTCACGGAAAAAGAAATCGCTGAGATAAAACAAACGAAAAGAACAGCAGTCATCTCTTTCCACTATACGGGAGCTTCTTGGATGAACCTTCATGAAGCCGGGATAAATAAACTATTTAATGAACTTAACATCAACATTATCGGTGTAACTGATGCACACTTCGATTCTGATCTACAAAACAAACAGATCGACAGTCTCCTGTCATTAGAACCGGATATTTTTATTGCGATTCCAACCGATACCGCTAAAACCGCCGAGGCTTTTAAAAAGATTGTTGACAGTCCTAGCCAATTAATCTTGATCACCAATGTTCCAAAGGGGTTAACCCCTAACGATTACGTGTCGGTCGTATCTGTAAATGAGCTAACCAACGGAAGACTTGCTGCCAGAGGCTTGTGCGAACAAATGGCTGCTAATGGCAAAACTAAAGTCGGGCTGATGACCTTCGACTCTGATTTTTATGCCACCAATCAAAGAGATACCTCGGCACAACAGCTGATTGATGAGGATTTTCCAGCAATGGAAATAGTAGCGACCTCCTCCTTCAAAAGTGAAAGTGAAGTCTTTGATAAAACCTTGGAGCTGTTGGTTGAACACCCGGAAATAGAAGGGCTCTATATCTCATGGGATGGACCGGCGCAACAAGTCATCAAGGCATTAGCTACTTTAGACCGTTTAGATATCATTGTTGGGACAGTCGATTTAGACTTTTCTTCCGCGTTAGTGATTGCTGAGGATGGACCGATAAAATGCGTGAGTGCGCAACAGCCTTTCGAACAAGGAAGAGCCATCGCTTTAGCTGCAGCACAATCAATTCTGCATAAACATGTTCCTAGCTTCATCGGGATAGAACCACTTATGGTTAATAAGGGGAATTTACTCAACTCATGGCGGACTATCTTTAAAGAAGAACCGCCCAAAGAATTACGAGAGCTGCTTGCTAGAAAGTAAATTTTATACACAAAAACGGAGCGCTTCTGAGACTAGTTTCAGAGGCGCTCTGTGAGTATAAAAAATTATTTTGTCACTTACATCCAATTGTCCACCCGGTCATACCATGTTAATTGGAATAAGTTATTATCACTATGGAAAAAAAGACATCGCTGTTTGAACGCGGCTAAAAAGCCTATCAACTTCATGCTGATAGGCTTTCCTACTGAGAGTGTCCTCATCTAATTTTTAGACGATATGAGAATGGTTTTTTCCATCATTTTTAAAAGAATACTATTTCAAAAAGAGCTTCATTAACCACCCATCCCAATAAAAATACCCAAAACAAACGGAATCAACCAGATCGCCCAGACTAAAATACTGAATTTATGAAAAGTTTGTTGCGCAGAACGATCTTTTTTTACCAGAATGACGGTTGCCCAACAGGCATGAAAAATCATTAAGAACAACGCTACCGCGCCGGTTATTCCATGTAAATTGAAGGAAAAGCCAGCACCCGAAAGCTTACTCATAATGGTGGTTCCGGTAGTGTCAAAAATGAAGCCACACCAAAACACAATCGCGTGCCAACGGAGCAGCATCCCTTGTCTTCTTTCCGCAAACACGCCAATGGTATAAAAGGTTAATGCCAAAAGCATGCATGCAATAGCAGCTAATAATAAAGTAGACATCCTATTTCTCCCCCTCCATTAATTCTTTTTTTATTGCTCGTAAAAACAAGAACAACGCAATAGCAACACCTATATGGGTTAGTCCTGAGATTCCAGAAATTATGGCATTCATCCCATTACTGATGGTGAGCTCCTTTACTTGAACTATTCCTCTGACGATCATCATCGTCACCATCAATGGCAGTGAAACATTGTAAAGGACGAAAAATCTTCTAAACAATCGATTATTTTCTAGATTGGTTACTTTAAAAAGAATTGCCGTAAATAGGAAAACTGCCACCTCTAATGCCAATAGATGGGTATGAACAACTCCCAATACCGTTTGACCAGAAAATGCATTTAGCTTTGTAAATTCACGGTAAAAAACGCCCCCTACCATCGCTGTGGCAAAATATATGTTTGCTGTGTTCATGACTTTTTTCATTTTTTCCACTTTCTTCTTTCAAAATAGTTATAGCCAAAAAGGACACCAGCTAGAAAGAGCGCCGACCCTAAGCCTGTATAAAAAACAGCGATGAAACGATCTGGCAACAAACTAAATTTCCGAATGATTAAGCCGCCAGAGATCATGAATGCCATGATCAGAAAAGACTTCAAATCAAAAAAATTGAGAAAAAAATGCCGCTCATTTGTATAATTACAGATCCTTTTCGTGTGTTTGATCGTTAGCTTATGAAAGACCATAAACCAAAAAATCAAGAAAACCAATACTGATAATAAAAAATTGATTACTGATAAATAATTTGCGTATGTTTCAATTCCTATTTTTAAAACATTAAAGCCAGCAATGAGCCATACAATACTAGCTAATAGTAATAAAGTTCCTTTTTTAACCATCATGCGACCTCCTGAAACATGAACAATGTTCATGTTGGTATAAAAGAAGACTCGTCCGCTATTCAGCATAGATCGAATTTCGAACGAGCTTAAGAATGCCTTTATAACTTCCATCATTTGTCATCGTATACAAAAATAATTCGAAGACATACTCCACATAGCGCTCAGAAGTCAAATGACTATCGAAGACATTTTCACGAATCTTTTTATCCTGCGTTAATGCATTTAGCAATGCCTGCTTAATATGTTGCCAATATCTCTCCATCATTTTCGAGCCCATAATCTTATCATCAAAAGCCATGACTAGTGCATGGGAGGAAAAAAAGTCAGGATAGATTGCTTTCCCCTGTTCAACACTTTGTAAAAGAGCCTCTAGACATTTTGTAAAATCATCAAAATGAAAGGTCTCTTCAGAAAAATGAAAAATCTCTGACCAAATACTACCAATCGTTTCTGCCAATAATTCCCCTTTTGATGGAAAATAATTATACACCGCGCCAACAGACATGCCGGCTTTTTTAGCAACAGAACGAATACTGATTGCTTGAAGTCCGTCCGCTCGAACGATTTCTTTGCAATACCCGATGAGCTGTTCTTTTGAACTTATTTGATTGTTCATGATTCACCTCCTCACCAAAATGAACGTTGTTCATTTTGGATAATACAACGCTTTTCTATTTTTGTCAATTCCTTTATCCGCAAAAAAAGGCTCTCAACTACTTTCGTTGAGAGCCGAAGAAACTTAATTTTTCTGCTTCACAGCTTTTGGTGCTACAAGCAGTGCACACATTGCTAAACCTAACACGATGAATAGTACGGCTCCCATCACATTGCCTTTCGTCAGCATCGCAAAAGCAATCGTTCCGAACAAACTGGCAACGGTCAAAACAATGCCTGATTTTTGGATCCCTGTCAATTTGGCGAAAGAATTTCTAAAACCGATCGTCAATAATAAAGAGCCTACAAATGAAGCGATACCAAAAATAATGTGTCCAATCAAGATAAGATTTTCCATGTTTCCACCTCCCTTAGAAACACTATACTAGAAAGCCTGAAAGAAGACGAAAGTTGTGCTTGAAAATGACGAATAAAAAGTAGAACCCTCGTAGCCGAAAACGCTCTCTTCTATTAAACAATCTGATAACGTAAAATGGTTCGCCGTTTTTCTGGCGCTGTTTTTCTAGCATCGTTTAGGTAAATCTCTCGATGGTGATAACTTTTTCGGATTAAGCCATTTTCTGTTACAAATTGTTCCATCTTTTGAAAAGAAGCTGGTTCATCATCAAAAGAACCTAGGTGCAGGATTTGAACACATTTCCCATCTTCAATCGTTTCAAAGGAAAGCTCCTGCAGCAGCTCATTTGGGTCTTTCTTTTGTACTGCTGCTAAGGAGGTCTCAACCATTTCTTCCGTAATCCAATCGGGTTGACGCAGCATGATTTTGTATTCAAAGCTTTCTTTATCCGTTAGGTCCTGTGTATTTTTAGTACTCCATAGACCCTCTAACGGAAAAATGGCAAACTCCGAGTATTCAAACTGCTCTTGCTGTTCAGGATGTGCTTGATAGAATTTCTTATACCCCATCTTGATGCTCCACGCAACGGGATACAGCACACCTACTCGATTGGAAAAATCTTGATGGTTGGGGTTTCCTTCACCTTTGATCGTCAAAAACTTCTGTGGTGGAACGGTTACGATTTCCGCTTTCTTTTTTGCACCGTATAAATATTTTTCTTGTTTTTTCCATTCATATTTCATTTGTTCACCCTCACTTTCAACTTTATCCTCATTATAGCGAGTGAAACCTGCAACCTCGTGTCAGGTTTAATAAATACTTTTCAATTGATCGATTTTTTTGATTAATTGCTCGCGAACTGTGGATGGGGATAAAACCTCCACCAGACCACCAAATGATAGCAAGAAGCTATATAGGCTATCGTTAACGGGATATTCGGCAGAAACGAGCAAACGCCCATCTTCCCCTTCTTCTACCTCTTCAAAATTTTCATAGACACGATACGCCTGCTCTGGAGCAAAGGCTAATTGAATGGTGAGTCTTTCTGCTGTATAGATTTTTTCAGGTTGAAGGACTTTTTCTGGTGCGACGCGGTCAAACGATTCAGTTGTCCGCTTCAGCTTTTTAATTCGTTTAAGTTTAAAGAGTCGATCCTCCTGTTTTTCACAGCAATAGGCAAATAAATACCACTCTCTTGCTTTAAAAATGAGTTTCAAGGGTTCTACTTTACGATCTGAACTGGATTTCTCTCGACCGAAGTACTGAAAACAAATACGTGTCCTATGAAAAATGGCTTGCTCCAATGCTTGAAACAGTTCTTCCTGTTGCGGATGCCAATCGGAAAAGTCAATCTCGATCCAATTCGTCGTCTGCTTTTGAAAGACGGCGCCTAATTTTTTTAGCAGCTCTTGATTTCTCTCTTCATTCATTCCGTTAAATCCCTGCAACGCTGTTAAAATATGCCTTTGTTCCTCCTCTGAAATCAGCGAACGATTCAAAACAAACTTTTCAGGAAGAAAAATGCCGCCGCCTTTTCCCTGTGTTGTGTAAACAGGAATGCCTGCAGCGCTTAAAATATCTATATCTCGATAAATCGTTCGAATCGAAACTTCAAACTTCTTTGCTAACTCAGGCGCGGTGGTTTGTCCTTTATCCATTAAATAGTACACCATCTGAAAGAGTCGATACTCTGCCATGCTCCTCACCTCCACCTTTAGTATAGCATCGAAAACCTGCAGCCTGATGTCAGGTTTCATAAAAAAGCACTGCTCCATTTTCTAAGCAGTGCTTACTCCTCTATTACGGTTGCAACAAGACTTTTCCGATACTTTTTCCTGTTTCTAAAAATTCATGGGCTTGTTTTCCTTCTGACAAAGGAAAAACAGTTGGCTCGCTGATTGAAATTTGTCCTTTGGAGAAATAGTTGAAGAGACGTTCACTACGAACCTTGCGTTCTTCATAGCTTGTTAGATAATCCCACAAGTCTCCAGTTAAAATGCTTTTTGATTCTGACATTAAATCGACGGGATCGATTTTAATAGGATCGCCGCCTGCCATACCGAAAAATACAACCTTTCCACGATGTTGGATTAAGTCTAGACTTTGCTGAATGGTTGATCCAACACCATCATACGCTGTCGCAAATTGCCCTTCGATCGTTTCAACCCACGAGTGTTCACGACTTGGGTAAACCTGCTTCACTCCGTGGGATAAGGCCAATGCTTGTTTTTCTGCTGAGGAAGCAGAACCATACACCTCAATGCCATCAGCCACCAGCATTTGAGAAAGAATTTGTCCGACACCGCCACTGATCCCTGTGATAAAAACTTTTTCTCCCGACACATTTTTTCCAAGGTCGTGGGCTAAGAAATCTGCGGTCATCCCCTGAAGACCGATACTTGCGGCCAGCTTACTGTCGATTCCTTCAGGTAAAGGAATCGCTTGTTCACATGGAACCGCCACATATTCAGCATTTGCCAAAGGGACATCTACAAATAGTACCGTCTCACCAATTTTTTGTTTCGTTACCTTGGCACCGACTTCAACAATAATCCCCGCACCTTCATAGCCGTTAATGTAGGGCGTGTGCTTTTCAATATGGTATTCCCCTCGTCGTCGATAAATATCTGCAAAATTTAAACCGATATACTCTACTTCTACTAATACTTCATGCTCACTAATGACAGGACGTGGAAGCTCGCCATACTGCAAAACTTCACTGCCGCCAAAGGTTTCAAAATACAATGCTTTCATGGCAAATACTCCTTAATTTATTTCCTCAAATATACTATGGCTACCCTTTTTCAGCAAAAAATCAGATTGCATTTCGTTCGACACTCTGATAGATTTTAATCACTATGAGGCAATCATCGAAAGGAGTGTTCTAAATGAAACTAGTTCCCTTACCTCAAGAATTATCTGTTTATCAGGTGTCCGACTTCAGCCAGGTAGATTTCACCCAACAACCTCTATTTATTGGAAGAACTGATGAAGAAAATTCCATTGTTTCTGCAACAGCTAATGTTCCTTCCGAGACTATCAAACGGGAAGATGGCTGGAGAGCCTTTAAGATTGAAGGGGTTCTGGATTTTAGTTTAGTGGGGATTTTAGCAAAAATTGCCACAGTCTTGGCAGAGGCTTATATCAGTATTTTTGCTGTCTCAACCTTTAATACCGATTATCTTCTAATCAAGATGGAAAAATATGAAGCTGCCGTCTCTGTTTTAACCCAAGCCGGCTATACTGTCTTATAAAAAGTAGCCAGTTCTTCAATTTCCAGCCTTTTATCCTAGAAGAAGATAGGTCTTTAGTTGGACGTAACGCTTCCAGTTTTTCCTTATTATGAGAGTGTAGTAATAAATCAAAGACAAAATAAAGTGAAACGTTCGTTGGTGGACAAACTAGATAATTGGAGGAAATAAAAATGAAGAGAAATGGGTTAGATATTATGGTATTAATTTTGGGAATTGCTTGCATTGGTTTATTGACGGTGAATCGGTATATTTTCCGACCTGTTTGGAACTCGGAATTTCGCACAGAGCTTAGAGAAACAAAAAACGAGATTAAAGCTGGGTTAACTGATAGTCGCAATGAAATCAAAGAATCTTCTAAAGAAGTGAAAAAGGACCTAAAAGTGAAACGCGACGAACTAAATGACGACATGAAAGATGCTAAAAATGAAATGAAAGAGGTAAAAGACGAAATGAAGGAAAGCTTGTCTCTCTCTTATTAATAGCGTCATAAAAAGACCTTCGGATGAAGGTCTTTTTATTCGATCTGTTGCTTCAATTTCTGCTTCATCTCTGTTTGGAAAAAAAGCGTGGAAAGAGTCATCAGTATCGCACCGATAAATAGTGTGCTTTTCAAAATATTCATGACTTTCGTATCAGCTAAAAAGCCAATGTACGGCAAATAAAAATGCGGGCGACCAATTAAATTTCGTTTATGAACCAAGCCCATTTCTGCTTTGTCAGTATTATCCCCTTTAACAAAATATCCCTCGATCTTATTATCTACCGCTAATACTCGACGCGTTTTAATTGCCTTTCCTTGATTTTCATAATATGTGATAGTATCTCCGACATGGATCGGTTCTATGACATCTTTTACAAAAACCAATCCATCCTTGTGGTACTCCGGGGCCATCTTGTCATCTGAAATGACATAGGGCGTGACACTCAGCACCTTTGGGATGACAATGGTTAAAACAGCTAATAAGAATAAAAGGAAAATTAGCACACCATAAAAAACAGTTATTTTTTTATTCTTCAACAGACCTTTCCACCTCCCTCAAAAAAGAAGCATCCCCTTATTTATATCATAGCACATTAATCACAAAAATCTATTTTTAAATCTCAAATCAAATAAAAAATCAAATATATTTTGACTAAAAACACTATTATGTTACTATTATTTTATAGTCGAACGGAAATCTCTCTCTTTTTCAAAAACGAAAGGATGTTATTTAATAATAGTGAAGACAAATAAAAACCGTTCTTTTAGATTCCAGTCAAAAAAAGGTTCTATTTTAATAATATTAGTTATTTTAATGCTTGTTTATTTTTTCGGTATCACCATCACAGAAGAAGTCAAAAAAGCAGATATCCAAAAACTAAACGATCGCTGGACGTTTATGGTGAAGGGGCATTCAGATCAATATATCTTTGGAAAAACCGAACAACGTTTAAAGAATATTCAGCCAAATAGTGCCCTCATTATGCAACAACAGCTGGACATGCCGCTGAAAGACCCTCAGTTAGTGATCCGTACCAATCATCAATGGGTGTCGGTCTATATTGGTGAAAAGCTTATTTATAGCTATGCGCCAACAAAGCAGCAGAAAGATCCTGGACTTTTGCAATCGGCGATTCACCTACCCAGTAACTATCGAAAAGAAAAATTACGAATCGTCACAAAAACACCCTATGATTATTATGCTGGCATTCCTGCTCAAGTATTTATCGGTGAAGCAGCAGAAGTTGATCGCTACTTTATTCTGCACTCTCTGCCACAACTTCTGCTCTGGATCACCTGTTCTACGCTTATTGTTTTGATGCTGATCCTTCTCTTCTTAAAGAGAAAGGGACCGAAGAAAGAGACTGTTCTAACCTTGATCTTGATCGGATTTACTTTTTTTATTGGGCTACAGTCAATTATTTTGAATGTTCCAGCCAGCACGCTATTTGAGCCTAAAACATTGTCGATCCTGTATAACCTGACAGCAATTCTGATCCCAGTCTTTCTGACCAGTTATTATCTTTTGAGAACCAAAAAATATCAACACTATTACTTTTATGGCGTTGGTTCACAGCTATTTCTATTGATTTTTGGTGTTCTGTGCATAATAGCAGGAAGGCTGTCGCTTCCAGTTGCGGTACAAATTTTTAGCGGATTTAACGTTTTTATGACCCTCTATACAGCGGCCATCGCGTTAGCAGAATCGGCAGATCAAAATCGATTTTATGTCATTTGTTCTCCAGGAATTATCATGGCTGCTTTTATTCACTGCTTTTTCTATATCCAGCTCTTCGCTGGAGCGGCGAACTTAACAACTGACTGGCCGTTGATTTTATTTGGCGGACTGATGATTTTGATCAGCGGCTATCATTTCTGCGAGGCGATTCGCTTCATTCGTCGCTACCGTATAAAGCAGCAGGAAGATAAACAGCAATTTATACGAGTGCACGAAAAACAAAATAACCTATTAGTCACCTTTAAACTATTAGCAGAAAAAGAAGCGTATATGAATAAAGAAGCACTCTCCTTAACTTATTTCCTGCAGCAAATGCGGGACTACTATCAAAATGAATTTCGTAAACAAGCTAAATTTTTCTCTTGCCAATTAATCGTAGACCAAGAAAATCAACTGCTAAAAGATGAAAACCTGTATTTACTCATTCAACTATTCGAAAAATTCTTAAACGATTCGAATTTCGGAACCATTGATATTTCAATGAAGCAAGAAAACCAACAGTTAATTATTGAAAGCAGCACAAGTGCGTTTACTCGTCATTCCTTTGATGAATCCGTCGAGGCAACTATACCTGTAAGTTCTCATCAAGAGTTAGAACAAGCAGTGAAGCGATCAAATGGCGATTGGCATTGGCAAAACAAAGAGAAAAAACAGTATTTTAAAATCACCTTAGGGTTATAAAAGAAAATCAGGGCGCCGCTTTATGGAAGAAGCGGTTCCCTGATTTTTTTATCGTTTGATTGTTGCGGTAGAACTTTGAATAAATGAGACTACTTCCTCTTCAGTAAATTGATTACAATCCCCCTTTACTGAATGTTTCAAAACGGAAGCGCCTGTTGCAAACTCAATTGTTTCAATTGGCAAATAATCGTTAATTAGACCATGTAAGATTCCACCAGTAAAAGCATCCCCACCGCCAATTCGGTCCACAATTGGATCAATCAGATGATTTTTTGAGGTATAGCATTTTCCATTGAGCCACAGTGTTCCCTGTAATTCGTGGACGCAGGTTGAATGAACGCTGCGCTTTGTAGAATAAAAGGCCGTTATGTTTGGAAATAGCTCCTGCATTTTTTGATAATAATAGACAATATCCTCTTCAGTTTCTGGAACACCTAATAAATAAATGGCGTCCATTTTTCCAGCTGAACAATAATCCACTAAAGGCAATACTTTATTTAGAAAAGCCCCCGCCTCGCCCTGGCTCCAAAGACTTTGACGGTAGTTGCAATCGAAGCTTACTTTGCAACCTGTCTTTTTAGCCGTCTTGATTAATTCGATGGTCAGTTCTTTCCAATATTCAGAAAGTGCTGGAGTAATACCTGAAATATGAAAAATTTCCACATCGGAAAATAAATCTTGAAGCTTCCATTCCAATTCACTCATCAATGAAAATGTAGAGTATTGCCGATCATAGATGACAGAAGTTGCACGTTGAGCATTCCCTTGCTCCACATAATAAACTCCCATTCTACCTTGCGCTTTTAACAAATAGTCAGTAGCTACTCCGCAACTTCTTAAATGACGCTCAGCTGCTTGACCAAGTCCATTTTCAGCAATCTTACTGGCGAATTGTACTTGATGTCCATAATTAGCTAAAGAGACAGCAACATTCGCTTCGCCGCCACCATAGTATGCCTCCAATTGTTGAGTATGGTTCAGACGAATCCCCGTTTCGACTGATAGCCGCAACATAATTTCTCCCAAACAAACAATCCTAGCCATTTGCTTCTCTCCGAATCTCTGTTAGCCTTGTCGCATATTGCTGTGCAATTTCCGTTACTTTAGCGAAATCCCCTTCTGCAACGGGGGCTAGCAAATTACCACCCACACCAACCGCTACAACTCCTGCTTCAAACCAAGTTTGCATGTTCTCCAAATTCACACCACCAGTAGGCATGAGGTTTGCATGAGGCAGCGGTGCTTTTACAGCTGAAACCATACTTGGCCCGCTAACACTTCCAGGGAAAAGTTTAATGATATCTACACCATTTTTCAGCGCTTGCTGCATTTCTGTAATAGTCATGCAGCCTGGCAGATAAGGAATTTGATATAGATTGCACAGTTCTGCAGTCTCTTGATCAAAACTTGGACTAACAACAAACTCTGCTCCTGCTATAATTGCTAGCCGAGCGGTTACTGCATCTAAGACTGTTCCCGCACCAATCACTACATCCTGATCTCGGTAATCATTTACCAATTCATGGATAGCTGATTGCGCATTAGGGACTGTAAAAGTAACTTCAATCCCCTTCACCCCCCCGGCAATAATGGCCTGACTAGCTTTGACTGCCTCTACTGGATTCTTTCCTCTGACAACCGCAATGACCCCGGCCTTTTCTATGCGTGATAAGATTTCTATTCTTTTCATTGATTTCTTCTCCTATCCATTTAGCAAAGCTCTTTCCAATAAGGCACCTGCTTGATGTTGTCCTTCTAGATTTCTTTCTCCTGAGAATTTCAGTACTCGCTCCATGTTGGTAATGACTACAATGATCATTGTTTCCTTACCTTGACTATGAATATAGTCTAGGTCCATTTGAGCAATTTTTGATTCCGCTGTAACTTTATCGCCAACTTTTACTGATACATCAAAGCCTTTTCCATCTAACGTTACTGTATCGATCCCCATATGAACAAGAACCTCAATGCCATTACCTGTCTTGATCCCAATCGCATGCTTTGAAGGAAAGACGGTCGTCACTGTTCCGCTGACAGGAGCAAAAACAGCGCCGTCAACAGACTTGATTGCAAATCCATCTCCCATCATTTTTGTTGAAAAGACTTCATCCGGCACATCTTCTAGTGGAACATAACTGCCTCTAGCAACAGAATGTAGATTTACTTCGTTATTAAAGTCATCCTCTTCTGCCTCTTCGACTGGAACGAGCATATACGTGATTACAAAGGAAGAGATCAATGCAATCAAAATTCCCAGAACCGCAAAGATAAAGTATTGACCGATATAGGCCGGCAGACTGAAGATACTTGATAAGATATAACCATAGATACGAACACCGAAAAAGCTGATAAATGCCGATGCAATCGAACTACCAATAGTTGCGGCAATGAAAGCCTTCTTATATTTTGATAAAATCCCGAATAATGCAGGTTCAGTAATTCCTAGTAAACCAGAAACTGCCGAAGATAGAACCAGTGATTTTTCCTCTTTTGATTTGACCTTCGTATAGATTGCAGCTGTCGCACCTGTAATTGCCATATTCGCCATGAACATCATTGGCATCAGCATATCATAGCCTTGGTTCGCAAAATTTTGCAAAGCGATAGGAGTCATCGCATGATGTAATCCAGTGAAGATCGCTATTGGGCGAATTGCCCCCACCACAACACCAGCCAAAACAGGAGAAATGGAGAATAACCAAGCCACACCAGCCGCTAATAGGTTTCCTAAGTGAATACTAATTGGCCCAATAACTGTCAAAGTAACCAATCCTGCTACGAATAAAGAAATAGTTGGCGTAAACACTGTCCGTAAAACCTGCGGCAGCACCTTATCGACCCAACGATAGATATAACTTAAGGCCAATACTGCAAAAATAATGGGAATTACGGTTCCTGCATAGTTAAAGACAGGTACAGGAATCACACCAAACAGCTTAAAGGCGGAAACAGAGCCTTCAGCGACTGCCGTAGTCATTGTCGGAAATTGTAGTGTGGCAGCGATAGCGACCGCTAAATATTGATTTGTTTTGAAAATCCTAGCGGCTGAAGCAGCAACAAAAAATGGCAAGAACGTAAATACCCCACTGGCAATCATATCAATGATTAAATAGGTATCTGTTTGGTTAGAAATCACATTTAGTGCAACTAAGCCCGCCATCAGCCCCTTGATCATGCCCGCACCGGCAATCGCTGGTACAATTGGTCCGAATACTCCAGAAACAGTGTCCATGAATAAGGATACTGCTCCTTTTTTCTCTCCATCAGCTTGTTGATTATTCTCATCAAGACCTAGCACTTTGGCAATTGGTCCGAAATAATCCGCTACATTCGTTCCAATGACTACCTGCAGCTGATCGCTTTGATACTTCGTTCCAACTACTTCAGCTATTTTTTCCAACTCAGCATAATTAACTTGCTTCTCATCCTTTAAATTAAAACGCAACCTAGTCATACAATGCCAAGCATTATTGATATTCTCTGCACCACCAACATTTTTAATGATTTGTTTTGCTACATCTTCGTGCTTCATTTTTTTCCTCCTCATTCTTTGAAACTCGACGAAACGTGTTTCCGTTTTCAACAACATAGTAGCATGGTCACACCACCTTGTAAAACCAGTCCTTTTCTATAAAAAACAAAAAAAATCAGCTTTATATCAATGTTTTCATATTATTTGTTTAAAAATTGGACTGTTTTTACATCTCTTTACTCTCTTTTTTTAGTCCAAATTGACAGCCTTATCATCTACATGTTTCAATGAGTTTGCAAATGATTCATATTTACGTACATTGGAGTGAAAAAAATGACACCAACAATCATTACTGATATAAAAAGCTTCGCAATCAAACCGGACCGTCATAATTTATTAGTCGTAAAGGTCGAAACTGATAAAGGGGTATCCGGCGTCGGCTGTGGAACTTTCCAATTTCGGCCATTAGCCGTTCAAACGGTCGTCGAAGAATACTTGAAACCTTTACTTATTGGTAGAGATGCGAACCAAATTGAGGATATCTGGCAAGTGATGAACGTCAACTCTTATTGGCGAAATGGACCGATTACCAACAATGCGATCTCCGGTGTGGACATGGCGCTTTGGGATATTAAAGGAAAACTGGCTGACATGCCTTTGTATCAACTGCTAGGTGGTAAAGCACGCACAGCAATTCCGGCTTATACCCACGCTGTCGCAGATAATTTAACCGCTTTGTACGGTGAGATTGACAAATTTCTTGCAGAAGGCTATCGCTACATTCGTTGCCAATTAGGCTTTTACGGCGGTAATCCCAGCAATTTAGAGACCCCCGAAAATCCAATTAACGGCTCTTATTTCGACCAGGAAGAGTATATGCAAACAACGTTAAAAATGTTTGCTAGTATTCAAAAAAAATACGGTCAGCAATTCCAAATGCTGCACGATGTTCATGAACGCCTGCATCCTAATCAAGCCATCAACTTTGCAAAAGCTGCGGAAAAGTATAATCTTTTCTTCTTAGAGGATATCTTACCACCAAACCAAAATGAATGGCTGGCGCAATTACGCAGTCAATCGACGACACCGATCGCGACGGGAGAATTATTCAACAATCCCATGGAATGGAAGGAGTTAGTCCGCAATCGTCAAATCGATTATATGCGCGCACATGTATCTCAAATTGGTGGAATCACTCCTGCATTGAAATTGGCTCATTTCTGTGAAGCTATGGGAATTCGAATCGCCTGGCATACACCATCGGATATCACACCGATTGGTTTAGCAGTCAATACACATTTAAATATTCATTTACACAATGCAGCTATCCAAGAAAATATTGATGTGCCCCAAAATACTCAGAAGCTCTTTGGTAACATTCCAGCACCAGAGCAGGGATTCTTTTATCCGATCGAACAAAGCGGAATCGGGGTGACCTTCAATGAAGAGATGGCTGCTGAATACCCTGTTGTCTACCGTCCCCATGAATGGACGCAAAGTCGAACACCAGACGGAACAATTGTAACCCCATAAGAAAAAGGTAAAGTCTACTTTCGGACTTTACCTTTTTATGTTTCACTACATATTTTTAGCATCCATTTCTCTTGTGATGAAATTTCTAATCAATCCTTGAACGGTGAATCTCACGATCAAAGGGCCGAATATACGTTACCGAATAATCGATTGCCACGATGCTACTGTATTCAAAAACCTGTCCATCTTCCAAAATAGCTCGATTTGTAATCTGCATCGCAGGTGTTCCACGCTTACACAAAAGCAGCTTTGACTGCTCCTTTGAAGTGGTGATTGGGTCATAACTGGTAATATAATGGGATATACGGAACCCTTTCTGTTCGACATAATTTTGGATCGAATGCTCAATGACCTCTTGTGACAAATCTGGAAACATTGCTGTTGGCATTTTCGAGATTTCCAACTGTTCAATTTTGTAATTGACAATGCGGATGCGCTCAAAAGTCCACACCTCGTCCCCTTCATCAATTTGGAAAATCTTTTGTTCGTCTAAGGTGGCTGGCGCCTTTTTTAATTCAATCATCTTTGAGTCAATCCGATCGTAAGGAGTACGAGTCAAAGAATTAAAGATCAGTGGATTTTTCACCCATTTCTCATGAACAAAAATCCCTGATCCTTGGACTACGCGAACAATCCCAATCTCTTCTAAATTTTTCACCGCTTGCTGAATGGTAAATCGAGATACGCCGTAGATTTGTGCCAGCTTTCGCTGATTTGGTAATTTTCCTTCTTTAAATTCTTCCTGATAAATCTTACTCAATAAGTCTTGAACAATGAACTCGCGCTTTTTCATGTAGGGCTCCTTTGTCGGGCTTTTTTCTATTCCTATCTTACCAAAAGAAGCCAAAGTTTTCAGTCGGCTACCACGATTTAATCCGCTTCTTCTTTCTGTGCAGGAGCAAAGCTGAGCCTTATTCGAAAAAACTTTCGACTCACAAAAAAACGACCTTTCTCAAATGGAAAGGTCGCGAGCTTTTAATAGATTAATGATAGGAAATCTTCTTTAGTAATATTGCCAAAGTAATGCGTCAAATCGATTTGATCGATGCTTTCTTCTAGCGCTGTTTTCTCATAGCGTGTACCGATCAATTGATTTTCTACGTCCTTGATCTCACCTAATCCGAAGAAGTCTCCGAAGACTTTCGCTTTTTCGATGACACCATTCGCTACATCTAGGCGTACTTCGATTGAACCGATTGGGAAACGTTTTTGCCGCTCTAAGTTAAACTCTGGTGAACGGCCATAGTTCCAATCCCAATTCTTGTAATACTCATCAGAAATCTGATTGATGGCTTTCCAGTCTTCCTCATTCAACTCATGAGTCTTTACTTGATCGACACTCTCTACGCCAAAAATTTGCAACAGGATCGCTTGACGAAATTCTTCTGTTGTCATGTCTTGTTTATCCGCTGGCAAATAATCCTTAATATTTGTTACTCGAGAACGAATCGACTTAATTCCCTTTGATTCGATTTTGTCTTTTTTGACCTTCAAGGCATTGACCACTTCGTCAATGTCGCTATCAAACATCAAAGTTCCATGAGCAAACATCCGGCCATTGGTTGAATACATCGCATTACCGGAGAACTTTTTATCGTCAATTACTAAATCATTCCGACCTTTTAACTGAGCCCCTTCGATCCCCAGCTTATGAAGGGCTTCAACGATTGGTTCCGTTAATTTTTTGAAATCTCTAAAGGAGTTGCCATCATCTGGCATAATGAAGCTGAAATTCAAATTCCCAAGGTCGTGATAAACAGCACCTCCACCACTTAACCGGCGAACAACATGAATCCCTTTTTCGTCCACGTAGTCTTTGTTGATCTCTTCAATCGTATTTTGGTTACGACCGATAATAATGGACGGCTCATTAATATAAAAAAGCAGGATCGGTTCGTCTAATGGCATGTTCTGTAATAGATACGTCTCGATGGCAAGGTTTACTCGTGGATCACGTTCTTTGTCATTTGGTACATATAGCATGTTTCCAACTCCTAGCTCCTGTTAAGGAATAAATTATTTTTTTAAATCTCAAAAACTTTGTGAGGCTGCGCCAATTCAACTGGAATACCATTGCTTGTAGCAGCCGCCTGCTGACGTAGTTCTTCTAAATCGCCCTGTTGAGGCAAATGAGTCAACACTAGCTTTTTGACTGCCGCATTTTTGGCAAAGTTGCCCGCTTCACCAGCTGTAAAATGTGCTTTATGGTGCTCGTTCCCATCAAATAAGTATGTATCTGCTAAAAACAGATCGGCCTCTTTGGCAAACTCATTGAAGGACTCTAGATAACCAGAATCACCAGTGAAGACAAAGACAGCACCGGTCTTTTCTTCGACAAAGCGCATTGCAAAGCAAGGTACCGGATGAATCGTCTTCATAAACGTAACAAGAAACGGTCCAAGTTTCAATTCTTCTGCTTCAAAATAAGCGTGGCCTTCAGTAACGCCTTCCATTGTCAAATCGTTGAAATGAAATTCGTCTTCTGTGTGCCCATAGATCGGCAAAATAGGCTTCGGTGTTTGCGTTGGATAGAGCTGCCAATAATATTGCAATACCCCTAGATCCGCAATATGATCATGATGATAGTGAGTTAAGATCACTGCATCCAAATCCAAGGGATCCAGCTCCTTTTCCAACTCAACAAGGGTTGAACTACCAGCATCTAACAATAAATTAAAGCCATCAGCTTGCAGCAAATAACTAGTCGTTCCTTGCCCTTCATAAGGATAGGCACCTAAACAACCAAGGACGGTCAATTTCATGCGAATTCCCCCTGATCAATTTTTTCCTGTAACGCTTGGTCATAAAATGCGGCACTTGCCGTGTTTACATAGACAGCCACGAAAAGCAGTCCTACGATCAAAGCCACAAAACCTAAGATATACCATCCAATAAAGGATAATTGCAATAAGATATATTTTCCCCAGCGATCCTTCAGCAATAGCCAAGCACGCTTGATACAATCGCCCACACTTAGATCTGGATAATCAAATTTTACCCACACAGCAAATTTGAAAATGATACTGATGATTGTTGTCACGAGTAAGAAAGCCAATGTCAAAACAACATACAAACTAAGAATGCCGACATTCAACAAGGTGGAGACATTGTCTACACTGGTTACGCCTCCTGTTGAGATCAGTGAGATGTATACACTGCTGCCCGCCTGCAGTAACAATGGAATAAAGAAAATTGCCGCTAATACATATTGTACGACCTGGGCAAGAATATTGATCAGCATCAACGGAACATAATAGCCCTGTTGAAAAACCACGAAAATTTGCCCTAATTCTGCTCGACCGCCACGCACAACGTACAAGCTGATGTAATAGAGGGCATAGCTGAAAGCAAATAAAACAAAAATGCTCAATAAAAATGAGATTCCTAATTGAAGATTTGTGTTACTGGTCATCGTGGAAACGTTACTGATCGCTCCTGTTAACAATCCAACAATTACGATCAACCCCACGTTGATCCCCCATTGACCATTCAGACGGTCTTTGGCTCTTTGACGATATTCACTTAAACTCATAGATACACTCCTTATTCGCGGAAAAATTTTTTCTACGATTTTTTTAATTCTGAGATTTCTTTGGTTAAATGCTGTATTTTACGTTCGACTCGTTTGGCTTCAAGAGCAATTGGAACATTTCCTGGACTGAGCTTCTCAAACAATTTCAACTCTCTTTTTAGATGACTCAGCTCGGTTCGTTTTGTATCGATCTTTGTATTCATGCTGTTAATACCCCTTATTCAAAGAATAGGAACAAACAAAAAATCCAATGCAACCAATTTAGCGACAGCTTTTAATAATTTTTGATTTCGCCAACTGTTTCGTAATCTAAACGTGCAACAACTTCTGTGACTAGTTTTACTGTATTAAAATAATCCTCTTCATGGATGACCGATGTATGTGAATGTAGGTAACGAACCGGTACAGTGATCGCTAACGAAGGCACACCATCACGGGTCAAGTGCATTTGTCCAGCATCCGTTCCACCACCGGCAATGACTGTATATTGGAAAGGAATGTCTAACTCTTCCGCCACATCAATCACAAAATCCAATAATTTTTTATGAGGAACCATAGAGGCATCGTAAATCAGGATCTGCGGTCCCTTGCCTAACACAGAGTCCGCTTCTTTCGGCGTCATTCCTGGTGTATCTCCAGCAGTCCCTGTATCCAACGCAAAAGCGATGTCAGGATTTACGATATGTGAGCTTGTACGAGCCCCCCGCAAACCAACTTCTTCTTGAACGTCGCTGCCGGCGAACAAAACATTATGATGCTCCCGTTTAGATAGATTTTCTAATACTCGTAACGCGACAGCTGTACCAATTCGGTTGTCCCACGCTTTTGCGAGTAAAAATTTTGAATCATTCATTCGTTGGTAGTGAATATACGGGGTTACCATATCTCCAGGACGAATGCCCCATTCTTTTGCTTCCTCCGCACTAGAGGCCCCAATATCAATAAACATATCCTTAATTTCAAACGGTCTTTTGCGTGCTTCCGGTGTCAACACGTGAGGTGGCTTAGAACCGATCACCCCATGGATAATCTTTCCTTTACGAGTTTTTATCTCCACTTGTTGCGCCAGCATGACTTGATTCCACCAGCCGCCGATCGTTTGAAATTCTAAAAATCCCTTTTCTGTAATCTTTGTTACCATAAAGCCGACTTCATCCAAATGACCAGAGATAAATACTTTGGGACCTCCGCCACCTCCGTGTTTCGCGATCACACTGCCTAAACCGTCAAAGAAAATATCATCGGCAAAATCCTGTGCATAGCTTTTGAAAACTTCTCTGACCTCGTCTTCATTTCCCGCGATTCCTCGGGCTGATGTCAGATCGATCAATAATTGTTCTTCCTTTTTCTCCACTCTTACTCCTCCTGCTTTACCTCAAAAATAAAATACTACTTACTAGGATACTCTTCTAAAAAATGAAGAACGACCCTTTTTACCTATAAATCAGTATACCATTGTCAAAAAAATCTGCGTAGTATGTTGTATAATCACTAGGAGGTGATCGAATGGCACGCGTATTAGCGATTGAATTAACCATGATGGTAATGATCGAAAACGACCAAGCCGAGGTACTGGTCCAAGACCGGAAGAAAAAGGATTGGCCCGGCTGGACCTTTCCTGGCGGACATGTAGAAAAAGATGAGGGCAGCTATGAGGCAGCCGTTAGAGAAATCGAAGAAGAAACTGGGTTAGTAGTACAGCCACTTTTGCGCGGAACAGCAGAATGGAATCATTTAGCGAAAGAAACACGTGAGCTGGCTTTTCTTTACACTGCTAAAGTAAAGAAACAAGTAGTGCCTGATGATCTTTTTTGGGTAAAAAAGACAGCATTGACTACACAACCGCTAGCAGGAACTTTAAATGATCTATTGCCAATCTTTTTTGGTGAAGAACAGCAAATTTACTTTGAAGATTAAAAAAATCAGCGTGCCAGGAAGGACACGCTGATTTTTTAATTAGGCTTGAACTTTTTTCAATGACCAAGTGCCCTTTTCCCGCATCGTGATCAGATGAATCACCCAAAATACAGCGGCAAAGGCTAATAGAACCCCTGATTGGAATAAAAACTTATCTAAAAAGGCCTGATCAAAGCTGACTGTTTTTCCGATCAATTCATTGTTTTGTGCGAACCAGTAGGTTGGAGTAAAAGCAGCGATCTTATTCACCGCATCGGGTAAAAATTCACTTGGAACAAATACCCCGCCGACAAAACAGCTTCCCATTATAAAGATATTATTAATCCCGCTGATCGCATCTTCCTTCTGTAAAATACTGGTGATTAAAATAGAGAAACTAACAATCGCGACAAAGAATGATACTGTGTTCAGCAGGAAATACCCCATCACCTGATCCATGCTATTTCTAGTAACTGCTAATACGAAGGCCACAAATAGAAGCCAGCAGCAGACTGAATAGGCCAAGTTGCCTATTGATATTTTGCGAGACAGTTTCCGACGGGAAATGGGTGAACAGCTGTTTCGGCGACTGATTTCCTCCCGATTAAAGGCCAAATTCACTACCGCGTAACCGCTGAAGATTGTCATGAACATTCCATAAGCCAAGAGATTATAAATCTGACCCGTGACATTTTGTTTCTTCTTTTTATGGTAGCTTGAATCGAAATGTACTTTTCCATCTTTGCTCAAGGTTGTTTTTGTTTGCTTTAATAACTCCTTTTGACTTAGCTCTGGCATTTGCTTTTGATACGTCAAAAAGGTATTGAGATAGTTGTTTATCGTTGTGTCCACTAAGGATTGTGAAAAGGTCGCTGGACGGGTCTTGCTTGTCAGCTTCACGTCTTCTCCTTTAGACAATTTTTCTGAGAAATTCTTAGGTATCTCAAGAATATACTCTACTTCATCAAAGTAAAGCGCATCATCCAAACTCTTTTCAGAAGTATCCTTTAATTGAACAATCGTGTGTTGTTTTCCTAAATAATCTACAAAGCCTTTTTCAATAGCAGAATCATCTTTTGAGAGAACGGCAATTTTCGCACCCGTCAATTCTTCTGCGTCTTTAGTTAATTGACCGGCATAAAACATTGTGATAACTACCATAATGATTATCCCTAATGACAGACTCCCCTTATTCTTCTTCAGAATTTGCAGGATCGCTCTATAAGTGGTCATATTGCACCTTCCTTTCAAAAGAATAATTTAATAGGATAAATAAAATACCAAACCCAGCTAGCCACAATAAATTCGTATAAAAGGGATCGAGAGATTGATAATAAAACAGCTGATACAAGCTTTCACTAATTAGATTTACGATATTGATTCGTCCTAGCAATGGCGCATGAACATCAATCCAATATTTGATCGATTGTGATCCCATCATTCCTGCTAGAAAGCTCATAATCATGGATATAGAGATCCCAATCGAAATCTTTTGTTGAAAGGCCAGCTTGGATAATGCATTCCCAATCAACGTCCCAAAAGAAATCGCCGTAAATGCACCAAGGGCGCAAACGAGTAGGATGTAGTTCCAATGATCCCCAAACTCGACTTGATAAACAAAACGATAAAACATCAAGATCAAGGTCGTCTGAACGAAGAAGAGGACAAAACTTGCCAGCATATTGGCAAAGGACACCAACAATTTATTCCGCGGAATCAAGCATAGACGCATCCCCTCCGGCGACTGATTGGCTTGTTGATCGTTGGCATTGCGCAGTCCCCACATAAATCCGTACATGACGGTCATCCCGACTAACGTAAAGAAATAAAAAGATTTCAAGTTGAAGTTTCCAGTACCATTGCCATCTTTTACATAGCTCTTTTGTTCAAGTACCTGATTGAGCATTTGTGGCTGTACCGTCCCAGTTGCCATCAACGTTTCAATTTTATCTGTATTTTGTAGATATTGATTCAAAAGTTCCTTTAAAACAGTTTGCTGCGTGCCGCTTTTACTAACAAATAGCTCGATAGTCTCTGCATCAATTTCAAAATAGCCGGCAATCTCATCATCCGACAATTGTGCCTGTGCTTCCTTTTTTGACAGTTCTTTACTTTTAAAAACCACTTCATCATCATCGTCTTTTATTTCCTTTAAAACCGATTTAAACTGTTCTGCTTTCGTTTCATCTGTAGAGACGATCCCAACCTTCGATGTTTCTAATGCCATTATGTCGTCCAAATTGCCAAAGGCTAGATTGAACAATAAGCCTAAAACGACCGGAAAGGCAAAGGTCCAAAAAAGCAGACTACGATTTCTTAATAAGACGCGCAAGCGATAAATAAATAAACGAACAAACATAATCTCCCCCCTAATCCCTTAATTCTTTTCCGGTGATTTCCAAGAAAACATCGTTTAGTGTTGCCTCTTGCGTGTGGATATTGGCGTACATAATTTTTTCTGTTTCAAAATAATTCAAAATTGGCAGCAGTGCCTTTTTCAAATCCTTAGTGGTTATTTTTAGATAGCTCTCATCGTAAGTTACTTCCAAAATGGATGGGAATCCCTCAACCGTTGCCACTTGTTCTTCTGTCAATCCCGGAACCTCGATAATTAACTTTTCATTTTCGCGAACCATATTTTTCAGTTGTTCTTTACTGCCCTCAGCGATTACTTGTCCTTGATCAATAATCACGATATGGTTACATAAGATCTCGACTTCTTCCATATAATGAGTTGTATAAACGATTGTCGCTCCTTGACGGTTCAGCTCTTTAATACTATCCAAAATCTTGTTACGACTTTGTGGATCGACAGCGACAGTTGGTTCATCTAAAAAGATCAGCTCTGGTTTATGCACGATCCCACAGGCAATATTCAATCGACGCTTCAAACCTCCGCTTAGCTGTCTAGGATAAAATTTACGAAATTCTTCTAAACCAACAAGTTGAATGACCTCTTCTACGTATTGCTCTCGTTTGCTTTTTTCTTGCACGTACAATCCGCAAAAATAGTTGATATTGTCCGTAACACTCAGTTCTTCAAAAAGAGCAATCTCTTGAGGCACAACCCCGATTTTTTGTTTGATTCCATATTTTTCTGGTCCCATCTCTTCACCGAAAATTTTGATTGAGCCTCGATCATAAGTCAGCAACGAGAGAACACAATTAATAGTGGTGGATTTCCCACTTCCATTTGGTCCTAATAGACCTAAAATTTCACCCTTTTTCACGGATAGGTTTAAATGGTTCAAAGCGGTGAAATCACCGTAGCGCTTTACTAAGTTTTCGATTTCAATTAACATTTGAAAAACTCCTTTTCCTTTTCATCTTACATTTACTATAATAAAATTAGAAAATTTATTACAGTGAGTTTCGGCCAATCATAGAATGACAAATGTCATTTTGTGAAGAAGTTTACGTGAGTCATATTTTAGCTAGAAGTTAGGAGAGACAATGAAGCATTTAAATAAATATTGGGCGGATTTTTTCTTCTTTGAAATTATCGGTATCGTCCTATTGTTTCAGCAGGAGTTCAAACCACAAATGGTCGTCTTCCTATTGGCCAGTATTCTCTTAGCCGCACCCGCCCTATTGCTGAAAAAATCATTAGGCCAAGCAATGAGTGTCTTTCCACTATTAATTTTAAGTTTTTTTTGGCCTATGCTGCTCATTTTTTTGCCAGCTAATTTGCGAATCTCCTGGCGAGAAGAAGTCATTTGGAGTTGGGGATTGATTGTATTGGTCATTCCTTTATTCCAAGATGGCTATTCTTATTCTGAGCACCTACTGATTTTTTGTTTAAGCTGCTTTGCGATACTCTTAGCTTGGCGTGGGAAAAAACAGATGGAACTAGAAGAAGCTTTTTTGCAGTTAAAGGATGATAGCTGGGAAAAACAAGAACTTCTAAAACAAAAAAATCAAGAATTGATACAATCACAAGAGACCTTCATCGATCTGGAAATCTCAGAGGAGCGAAATCGAATCGCTCGTGACATCCATGATAACGTCGGGCATTTGCTCTCTAGCGCCATTATTCAATTAGGAGCAATCGAAGCTATCAATCAAGCGGATTCTCTGAAAGAACCGTTAACTCAATTGAAAGTGACTATTCATACTGGGATGGATAATATTCGCGAAAGTGTTCATGATTTGCATGAAACCTCGCTTTCCTTCAAAAAGGGATTGGATTTTCTTATTGCGGATTTTCAATTCTGTGAAGTGATTCTTCGTGGCAATATACCAGAAAATTTGACCCAAGAGCAGGATCGTACCCTATTAATGGTAATGAAAGAAGCATTAGCCAATGTTATGAAGCACAGTAACGCGACCAATGTCACTCTTTCATTCAACGAGCTGCCGGCATTTTATCGATTACAGATTCTTGATAATGGAACGTTGGCTAAAAAAAGCGGGAGTGGCATTGGATTGAAAAGTATGCAGCAACGTTTAGAAAAAATCAGCGGTCAGATGCATCTCTCACAAACACCCAATCATTTTATGATTCATGTCATCCTACCGAAAAATACTCGCTCGGCACTCCGAGAAATCAATTGATGTAAGTTAGCCTTTACTTATTAGAATAAAAAATGAAGATTAAGGAGAAGTTGTATGATTCGTGTTGTCGTTGTTGATGATGATCCACTAGTTACAGAATCATTGAGGACTATTTTAGACCTGTCGCAAGAAATACACGTTCTAAATACGGGGAATTCTGCCGCTGAAGCGGTGAACTTATATTTGCAGGAACATCCTGATGTTCTATTAACGGATATTCGTATGGGAGAGAGTACAGGAATAGAGGCTGCAAAAGAAATTTTCAAGCAAGCTCCTGACGCTGTTATATTGTTACTGACAACTTTTTCCGATGATGAATACATCCGTGAAGCCCTACAGATTGGTGTAAAGGGCTATCTGATCAAGCAGGACCTAGCCAGTATCGTCCCCGCAATCAAAGCCGTCTATAATGGACAAACGGTTTTCGGAACAGAAATTGCCGGAAAATTAGCCTCCATCTTAACCAGTCAAGCACCACAAACTCAACCTACTATTGAGTTATCTGAACGAGAAGAAAGTATTTTGATTGCCGTTGCCAATGGCAAAAACAATAAGGAAATTGCCAAAGAACTATTTTTAAGTGAAGGGACAGTCCGAAATAATATCAGCCAGCTATTAGAAAAATTAGAAGTTCGTGACCGTACCCAATTAGCGATTTTCTATTACAAAAATTATCAGCAAAAATAGCCTAAGGAGATATTTTCCTTAGGCGCTTTTTATTATCAAAACGTTGCCACAGCAAAGCAAACCAAGGGAAGAATCCTCAATTGGCTGATGCTGTGTTTTGACTACCTCTTTTTCTTCTTGCTGCCATTCTTCCTTTTATTTCCACTGTTTATCGGTGACTTATTCTGTCTTTTTTCAATCAGCGATTGAACATAGGCTTCTTTCGGACTGAGGCGCTTATGTTTCTTTGGCTTTTGTGCAACAGTTGTCGCTGATTTCGTGGTTGCGACAGCAGTTGAATCCCCCGCAAAAGAATCACTTTCTAACTTTATAGGTGGATCATTAATTTCTATCAGAGGATCAACAGTTGGATCTTCCAATAAGCTTCGTTCATTATCCTGCTCTGTAAATACTACTCGAGCATCCGCTAAACGAACCACTTCTGGATGAACAACTTGAACTAAAGCCAATCTTTCTTCTTCACTTAAAGTGGTGGGATTAATCCCTGTGGGCACAACGATTTCGATAGTTTCTGTCGCTTCTTCGGAAGGTTGATCCTCCTCAATTTGCAGCTCTTCCATTACTTTTTCTAATGTATCCTTTGTCCCTGGGCGTTCAAAATCAACGAGCTTGACGAAACGGCGCACCCCGTCCTTTGTTTTAAAAATACTTAACGTAGTTAGGATTTCTAAACTTTTAGCTAGCTTGGCCATACTGACCCTCTCATCCGCGTCTCGGATCGTCAAAGTATGCTTCTTCTCGCTGGCATCCTCAAAAAAAGAAACTAAGCGAATTTCTAGATCTGGGTTCTTGCATTCCCCAGTTTTTGGTGTATCTAATACTTTTTTATAAAAACGAGCCTCCTCGGTGAATCGTTGGTATTCTTTTTTGTTACTAAATAGTCGACCGATCACGGTTGTCCATTCTCCCTCTGCGGAAAAATAGTCTTTGAAATATACACAATATTTACGTAAAGCGTCATTCGGTTTAGCTGTTATAAATAATTCTCGAACTAAGTCATAGCACAAGAAGGAAAAGTCGCTACATACAATCGCATTCCGCAACATAACAACTACTAGATACTCGATGACTGAGGCTGTATCCTGTGTGTTTTTGAAATAGGTAAGAATTTTAGCTTCTAATCGTTCCCGTTTCATACTGAATAGTGCTCTCTGAGTTAGTGGCTGTGTCTTTTGGTTGGCTTTCATGATAGGCTCGCTCCTTTTTTGTATCCGTTTTCTTTTCTTAGGAATTATCATAACGTATTTTCTATAAAAAAATTTTCTTATTTTTTTTGCTAAATCGCGCAAAAAAAACATAACCCAAATTGAAGTGACCCCAAAAAGTTAGACTTATTTCGGAGTAGAGAAATCTACTCCGTTT
>ERZ1026976.48-NODE-48-length-53255-cov-9.952387_pt1 | contig 53255 bp, 49 predicted proteins | sample MGYA00519293_ERZ1026976 | MGnify/ENA primary metagenome ERZ1026976 (study PRJEB26926, sample SAMN06164671) | human gut metagenome | biome: ENVO:00009003; feature: ENVO:2100002; material: ENVO:00002003 | host: Homo sapiens | place: USA | collected 2012 ... | reverse complement strand
TATAAGAGACAGCTTTTATAAACATAATAAAAGTTTACTCTAAAAAAAGATGTTTGGGAATCGCTTTACAACAGGCTTTCAATCAATTATTCTATACATGTAGAAAAAAACGAAAAAAGAGTTTAAAGATTTGGCGATCTTTAAACTCAAAGGTTTGAGCTAATTTTGGCGAATTAGCCTGTCACATTTAGATAAACTTATAAGGGTTAGAAAAATTGGTGTTTGCCTAACCTTTATTAAGTATACCATATTTTGGTTACTTTCTCAATCAGATATCTTGTGACAGTAAGCATTCCTTTAAAACTTTCGTAACAACTTTGAGAGTGAACTAAGGAGGTTTTTTGTCATGTCCACAAATTTAGATAACATCATGACCGCCGCAAACTTACCCAACGGCAATTATATTCCAATTGATTTAAACTTAATCAACAATCCACAATATAAAACTCTTTCCATTGAAGCCATGATGCTTCATGCTTTGTACACCATGCGTATGACATGTAGTATTTATCATGCAGAAAAAGATGGTAGCTGGCTTGATGAAGCCGGGCATCCATACATTTATTTTTCCAATGAAGAAGCTGCAACATTATTACGCGTTTCTGAACGGAAAGTCACAAATTTGAAGAATAGCCTAATTGACGCTGGTTTAATCCAGGTTCTTCGACATGGACTTAAAAATTATCGTATCTATGTCGCAAATCCTAAAGCACCAGATAAAAATGTTGTTGTACAGTTGTCCTTCAAAAATTATACAAGTACTAAATCCTTGGCTCCTGTGGAAAACAAAGAAGTAGAAATTAAAGAAGAGTTATCCACTGTGGATAGAGAAGCAGAATCTGCGTCCTCGAACACGCAAAATTTGCTTACAAGTACACAAAAACATTTAGCAAAACAAACCACAAGTGCAACAAAAGTAACACGCAACGCGACAAAAAATACCCAAACTTCTCAAGAGGATAGCCTCATAGAAGGGCTAAGTGCGCGCTATGCACATTTATTGCCGCAACAGGCGTTTAATCGATTCTTGCCGTTTTGCGAAGGCAATTATCAAAAGGCACGTTGGTTTGTTGACACGATTTTTAAGGCGAAATATGCAAGTACGCAGCAATATATCAACGCTGGACTCCCTGCTGAAGCGGAAGTGCTAACCTTTGAACACAATGAGTATTTTAAAGCAGATATCAGTGACGCGATTGCGAAAGCATTAGAGCAAATGTATCGCTTTAAGACAGTGAAAAATCCTGAAGGCTTCTTCTTTGCATTCATGAAGGGCTTCTTTACGGAAAAGACACGCCAATACTTAGTCGATCATTATCAGTTAACACCAGAACTGCAACAAACGCTTTCATTTGTGCAATTGACGATTCAGCAAAAAAATACGCGACAAAAGCCTGTAAAATCACAAAAAGTCGCTAAAAAAGTCTCCTAAGAACCCAAACCTTTGTTATAATGTAGCGGAGTCTATCTAGAGAAAGGTTAAATTTTTTATGAATAAGTTTAAACTAGCATTTTTTGGCTACAGCGGATTTTTAGGGATTGCTGTTGGAGTCATTGTGGCTTTATTTATGGGGCTGACGGAGCTGGGAAATCAATTGATATGGCAGATCTTGCCTAAAGCGATTGGCGATCCGCGATTTTATCCCTTGATTGTCTGTACTATCGGGGGCGTGGCGATTGGTTTTTTTGTTAAACATTTCGGCCGTTACCCTCAGACGCTGGAAGAATCTTTTGAAGAATTTCAGGAGACGAAGCGAATAGATTATCACGATGGAAAGCTGATAAGGAATCTTTTAGGTTCCTTGATTGTCTTATTCTTTGGCGCAAGCTTAGGACCAGAGGCTGCACTAGTCGCGTTACTTGGCGGCTTAATTACTTACGTTGCTGATCGAAGAAAAATTGCTGAAGATCAGCGATCTGATCTGATTGAGTTTGGTGTCGGAACTTCGCTAGGTGTTATCTTTATGACCCCGCTGTTTGGTGTCGGGCGTTCAGTGGAACGGGACGACTGGCAAGTTGTTACGGAAAGTAAACTACAGAAATACGTTTTGTATATTTTTACTACCTTTACTGGTTTTATTGGCTATCTTTTAACGTATAGTATTTTTCCTAATCAAGAGCAGGTTTTTGCGATTCGACGAATGGAGAGTAGTTTTACTTGGCAAGGCTTATTACTGGTTATCCCAATGATTCTCTTAGGCGCTTTGTTTGGAAAATTTTTCTTAGTTTTGCGGGAACGAGGAGAGAAACTGAATCAACGAATTCGAAATCCTCTACCTTTAGCTATTTTTGCTGGCATTCTCTTAGGTTTGTTGGGGACGATTTCTCCGTATTTTCTATTTTCTGGTGAGCACAATTTATTGTCCTTTACTCGTCAAGCAGAGACAATGAACTTTTTCCATTTACTATTGATTGGCTTCGGTAAAGTAGCCATAACAATGATTTGTTTGGCTTGTAACTGGCGTGGCGGAACGATTTTTCCAATGATTTTTGCCAGTATCGCAACAGGATTGGCCTTTGCGAACTTACTTCCATATTCACCAGGGTTATTAGTAGCTGTTTTTACAGCGAGTGCTTGTGCAGTTATTATGAAGCAATCTCTTGCAACAGCATGTTTGTTCTTGCTGCTGTTTCCAGTAGAATTGTTCTTATGGATTTGGTTAGCCGGATATTTAGGCAATCTGTTTTTACAACGGATTCCGTTTTTCCATGAGGAACAAACTATCAAGTCCTTTAAGCTTCCTGAATTACCGAAACGGACTAAAAAACCAGCGGTAAAAAAAGAGGGCACGACACGGGATGTTTCGGAACTAAGAAAAGCAGCGGATCGTAAAAAAGCTGAAAAAGCAGATCTGCAGCCGCGTGTGACGGAACCAAAACGAGAGATTTTAGCACGGAAAGAAGTCAAAAGACCGCGTGAGCCGAAAAAGGAAGCAGCGGTTAAAACAGATAAAACGACTTCTGATGCACCAATGACTCGAATGAGTCGCCATCGTCGTAAATAATTGAAAAGGGAAAAAGTTGAATAAACTTTTTCCCTTTTTTTAGTCCCTTTTTTTGAAAGCGTTGACCAAACTTCTGCTGACTGCTACTCTATTCATTAGAAGGCTAGAACTTCAAAACAGAAAGGAACGTGTGACAATGTTAAACGAAGCAAAGATTCGTGCGTATTTGGAAAAAGAGAAACTGGATGCTTTTTTTATTGCCAAAAGAGTAAATGTTCGTTTCACTAGCGGATGGACAGGAGACGATTCATTTATTTTGCTCACACAAGAGGGACAATACTTTTTGACAGATCCGCGCTATACTGAACAAGCGGACATTGAAGTACCAGAGTATGAAATCATCAACTGGCGCTTACCGGGACGGACTGTCGGAGATACGGTGGCTCGTTTGGCCAGTGAGAAAAACTTAAAAACGATCGCTTTTGAAGCGGATTATCTAACCTATGACATGTATTCTGATTTTACATCGAAAACAACAGCTGAGTTCGTACAAGCTGGCGGTGTGATTGATCGTATGCGTGCAATTAAGTCTCCGCAAGAGATTCAATATATGCGCAACGCTTGTGAAATCTCTTGTCGGGCTTTTAATCGAATTTTGGATGACATCCGAGTTGGGGTCACTGAAAAAGATTTAGCAGCTAGACTATCGATGTACATGGTACAAGAAGGCGCGGACACTCAGCCTTATGGAAATATTTTGATTTCTGGAGCGAATACGTCGTTATTACATGGGATCCCATCAAAAAAATCAATTGAATATGGCGATTTTGTCTTAATGGATTTTGGCTGTCAATATGAAGGTTATATGTCTGATATGACACGTACCGTTGTTGTCGGAAAAGCTTCGGATAAGCAACGGGAAGTGTATGAATTAGAAAAACAAAGCTTGGAAGCAGCGGAAGCGGTAATGAAGAACGGAGCAGCAGTAAAAGATATCTATCGAGCTTCATTGAAACCGCTGGAAGGAACCGAATATCCGCAATATACTTATCGAAACATCGGACACAGTATTGGTCTGTTCGTACATGAACTACCATACATTGATGAACAATATGATGATGTTTTAGAAACAGGTATGGTGATGACGATCGAACCGGGAATCTATATTCCAGATTGGGGCGGTGTACGGATTGAGGACCAAGTTTTAATTACGGATGACGGCTATGAAAATATGATTAGTATTTCTCATGATTTGATTGAATTATAAGCGTGGGATAAGCTATACTAAGACGACGACGGCAGGAGCTGTCGTCGTTTTTTCACACTTAATTATTAAAAAATGACCGTTAGAGGCTGTATAAATTTACGGATTTTTTCGTTTGAAAAGGAGGGAAGCCCGATGAATGAACGGGAAGCGTTTGATTTCGTCTATGATATTGGCGAAACATTATTGAAAAATGGTGCGGAGATTAAACGGATCGAGACGACCATTCGTCATATTGCAGAGGCTTTAGAGTTGAAAGAGTTTGATAGCTTTGTATTGATCAATGGTATTTTTATGACGGCGCGGTTAAAAGATGCGACTGTTCAAGCCCGTGTTCGGGATATCCCAATTTCACCGATCAATTTAGGGCGAATCGAACAGATTAATACCTTGTCACGAAGATTGACCGAAAAGCGTTTAAGCCCGGAAGATGCCAACGAATGGCTGCAGGAAATCAAGCATGAATCCTTTGCTTCGAATCCTTTAAAAATTTTTGCTTATGCATTCGGCAGTGCCAGCTTTTGTTTTATTTTTGGCGGAAGTCTGTGGGATACAATCGGCGCGCTCTTTTTAGGTGTATTATTGGCTTGTTTTTCAATGTATTTATTACCGAAGTTTAATATGTCAGATATTATTTCTACTATCACGAGCAGTGCGTTCGTTAGTATTTTGGCTTGTTTATTCGTTCATTTTGTTCCTGTGCTGCAGCTGACGAGTCTTATCACCGGCGGAATTATTTCTCTTTTGCCAGGAGTTGCTGTGGTGAATGGTATTCGGTACTTGTTTGATGGGGATTATAGCTCGGGCTGGGGGCAAATGATTTATGCTTTAATTACAGCTCTTTGTGTCTCGGTAGGTGTTGGACTGGTCTTACGTGTTTTTAGTTTTCTATGATGGGAATAATAAAGAAACGATCATCCAATAAAAATTGAATTCGTCATTTTACCATAGTGATGGGAAGGGGTGCAGCCAATGATAAATGGCTTGTTTCAAATCTTAGCAGGTTTTTTAGGAACGATTTCTTTTGCGATCTTATTTGAGGTTCCGCGTTGTTACTACGTTCATTGCGGTGTCATCGGTGCTTGTGGCTGGTTCATTTATTTGTTTATCATGCATTTTTTTGTAGCACCAGTAGCGGCGACATTCATTGCTTCGTTAGTATTGATCTATCTTTCAAGAGAAGCGTCATTTGCATTAAAAGCTCCAGTCACGATTTTCTTGATTTGCGGAATTTTCTGTCTCGTCCCTGGGATGGGTATCTATAATTTTACCTATAATTTTTTTATTGGTGATTCCATCAAAGCGGCTCAAATTGGTGTCCAAGTTTTAAAAATTGCGATCGCAATCGCTGTGGGTATTACAGCAGGGTATGAATTATCGCCCAAATTTTTCTACTCTTATCACAAAATGCAAAAGAATAAAAATTCATTGTCGTGAATAAATGATAGGAACAGTTTTTATAGACAGTTTTGTTGTATAACAGAACTGTTTTTTTATTTGTATTTAAATATTAAAAATACAATGATTTGCTTTTAAGATGTTATTGTTCTGCCCATTTTTTTAATAAAAAAACAAAATCATGAGAAAGAGATAAGGTGCAAAATTACTCGAGAAATAATACAACTAGGCTCATTTATTTTTCTAAATATTCTAAATAAGCGCTGATTTTGAAAAAAATTTTTAAGAATCGTTTAAATAAGCGAAAAGATATAGTAAACTAGTGGAAGCGGATACGAATAATTAAGTTTAAATTTTTTCTCAGAAATACTTGAAATCCCAATGATTTTATGGTTATTTTAAAACTAGTGATAGGTGAATAGTTGAACAATTTTTTATTGCTAATTCCAGACTGTTGCATAGCAGTTTGATTCCGCGAAAAGATGATTATTAACAGCTACGTGAAAACAGAGCTGTTTTTAATAATGCCAGCAGGCAAACAATATCAATAAAAGGAGTGAAACATTTTGAAAGAACGTCGCGTTGAAAGAGTAATTGAAAAAATGAAAGAACAAGGTTATGGCCAACTGTTAGTTTCAGATCCAACAACTATTTTCTATCTAACTGGTCGCTGGATTCATCCTGGTGAACGGTTGTTAGTATTAGTGATTACTCCAGAGAACAAGAACACATTGATCGTTAACAAATTATTCCCAATCGAAGAAGACTTGGGCGTGGAAAAAGTATTTATTGATGATACCGACGACGCTGTGCAGAAAGTGCTTGAGTATGTTGATACTGACCAAAAAATTGGTGTAGATAAGAATTGGCCTGCCCATTTCTTATTACGTTTGTTAGAACTTGTTCCAGATGCCAAATTAGGTAACGGATCAGAAGTAACTGACGCAGTTCGTGCTGTTAAAGACGAAGAAGAAAAACAATTGATGCGTGATGCGCAAGCAGATAACGAGATCGCGATTGATCGTTTGAAAAAGCTATTGCCGGAAGAATTGACTGAAGCTGAAATGGCTGACAAATTAGGCGAAATCTACAAAGAATTAGGCAATACAGGCTTCTCATTTGACCCAATCGTAGGGTATGGCGCAAATGCAGCCGATCCTCATCACGAAACAGATGATTCAAAAGTGAAACCGGGTGATTCTGTCATTCTAGATATCGGGGGAATCAAGAATTCTTATGCCTCTGACATGACTCGGACGTTCTTCTACAAAGAAGTCTCTGATAAAGGTCGTGAGGTCTATGAAATCGTAAAGGAAGCTGCACAACGTGCCATTGATTTAGTAAAACCAGGCGTGAAATTGTCTGATATAGATGCAGCTGCCCGTGATTATATCACTGAAAAAGGCTATGGCGAATACTTCACGCATCGTCTAGGCCACTTCATCGGAATCGATTGCCATGAAGCGGGCGATGTTTCAGGAGCAAACGATAACGTCGCTGAAGTCGGCAATGTCTTCTCGATTGAACCAGGAATCTATATTCCAGGCGAAGTGGGCGTACGTATCGAAGATTTAGTCATCGTTACAGAAGACGGCTGTGAAAACTTGAATCATTATCCTAAAGACTTAGAAGTAATCGGTTAGGAGGCCGCGCAACGTATGAAAATCGAAGAAGGCTATATGCCATATCTAGGGCATAAAACTTATTACCGAATTGTTGGTGAACAATCAGGGAATAAGAAACCATTGATTGTCATGCATGGCGGACCCGGATCAACCCATAACTATTTTGAAGTCCTTGATGAAATGGCGGTCGATGGCCGCCAGATCATCATGTATGATCAATTAGGTTGCGGAAAATCTGCGGTTCCTTCACAGCCAGAGCTTTGGACGGCTGAAACATGGGTCAATGAGTTGATTGCTTTACGGGAACATTTGGGTCTTGATGAAGTTCATTTATTAGGACAATCTTGGGGCGGAATGTTGGAAATCATTTATGTTTGTGATTACGCACCGAAGGGGATTAAGAGTATGGTCCTTTCTAGTACGTTACCTTCTGCAAAGCTGTGGGCGCAAGAACAGCATCGAATGATCAAATTCATGTCGGAAGAAGATCAAGCAGCAATCGCAAAAGCTGAAGAAACCGGCGTATACGATGATCCTGCTTATCTAGCTGCCAATGACCGTTTCATGGTACGCCACGCGGCGCCAGTATTCACCAAAGAGGATCCAGAACCATTGTGGCGCGAAAAAGTCGCAGGTACAGAAAGCTATGTTACAGCTTGGGGTCCAAACGAATACTCGCCGGAGGGAACATTGCAGGGATATGATTACACAGAAAAATTACATGATGTCACTATCCCGACACTTGTTACTAGCGGCACAAACGATTTGTGTACACCTTTAGTAGCGAAAACGATGTATGACGCGATTCCAGGAGCAAAATGGGAGCTGTTTGCTTACAGCAGACATATGCCTTTTGTTGAAGAACGTGAAAAATACATGAAACTGTTAGCGGAATGGTTAGCAGCAAACGATTAATTTTTAAAAGAGAGAAGGAATGATAGTGGAAACAACTCCAGTAAAAACAAAAAAACCTTTTGGGTTTTATGTCTGTGCGTTAGGATTTTCATTTGAACGATGCGCATTTTACACAGCTAAATACATGTTGGCTATCTGGATTGCTACGAGAGCAGCATCTGGAGGTTTAGGTATGACAAGTGCACAAGGTGCAGCTTTATCTGCTTACTTTGTAGCAGCAACGTACATTACACCAATTTTTGGTGGATGGTTAGCCGATTATTGGTTAAGTCCTCGACTGTGTGTAGCGGCCGGAATGATACTGATGGGTATTGGATATATGGTTTCATGGCAAGCTAACTCTATTGCAATGGTGTGGGTAATGATTATTCTAGTAGCCATCGGAACAGGGTTGTTTAAGGGAAATCTTTCCGGAGTTAATGGCTTACTTTTTGATAACGAAAAAGAGTTGAACGAAGCCTTTTCTGTTCAATACTCTTTTGTGAATGTTGGTTCATTTATCGGAACAACATTCTTAGTATTATTGATTCCTACATTTGGCTATAATTTTGTATTCTTAATTTGTGGTATCTTATTGTTAGTAGATGCTCTTTGGTTTATTGTAAACAGTCGTTCATTGGGTGATGCTGGTAAAAAACCATTTAAAGTCGACCAACGTAAATTTGAATCTGCTGGTAAAAAAGAAGAAGGTGCAGATACAAAATTAACTTCTGGCGATAAAAAACGTATCTTTGCGATTATTTTAGTAACGATGTTTTCAGTAATCTTCTGGATGGTTTGGTATATGGCGTATATGCCTGCGTACTACTACTTCGGTTATGGTGATGGTGCCGGGTTCTTGAATCGTGCGAATTGGGTGATTGGTAGCTTTACAATTCCAACTTCTTATTTCGATTCTATGAACGCACTGACATGTATCATTTTAGGTCCAATCTTAGGTCGCTTATGGACAAAGTTAGCTGCTCGTCCTAAGGGTGATATGAGTATGTTTAAGAAAACAGCACTTGGTATGATGCTAGTAGGTGTATCGTACCTTGCAATGGTACTTGCTGACATGGTTGGTAAAGGTAGCGCAAATATCTTATGGTTAGTGCTAGTAAGCTTGTTAATGTCTATCGGTGAAATGATCTTCTCACCATTAGGGAACTCTTTCATTGCGAAATTAGCACCTGCTAAAGTAATGGGACTACTATTAGGCTTTTGGCCAATCGCTGTGTTCTTTGCACAATTGATCTATCCAAAAATTTATGCTTTCTTGGAAACGAATGATCCAAGTCGTTTCCAAATGGGTTACGGTGTTCTAGGAGCAATCGTAATTGTTTTAGGTTTAGCATTATGGATTGGTAGTAAAACATTGGATAAACTGGAAACTGCAGACTAATATTTTGAATCAGTTTCATCAAGCTCTTGCCTTATCTTATAAAGGTGAGAGCTTTTTTTAATAGAAATGATTCTTTGAATAGAGGAAGAAAGGAAAGTATTACATTATGTGATTGATTATACATATAAATCAAAGTTTGAAATGAGTGATTATTGATAAAAACAATTTATAGAGCATGCCGATGAAGAGAGAAAATCAGGTAGTTAAATAACGGTAATTATTACTGAATGAATTTGTGAAATAACGCGTGCAAATAAAGGGTATACTAAGGATTTGTAGGGATTGTCGACAATATACAATCTTTATGAATAGGTTGAAATAAGTATTTGTAAACGTTTTTTGATTATTTGAAAAGTTTGATGAAAATTCAATTAGAGAATTCAAAAAAATAGATAATTTGAAAAGTAGTTTGTCAGAAAATATCAAAATATTGAGGAAACGACCTTTTACTAGTTCGGTGATTGTGCTATCATTTACTTGAACTACGGGTGGCTGATTTGCTCAAGTTCGAACAAACGAAAAAGCAGGGAGGTGAAATAATTTGACACAAATTCTTATACCATTAAAACAACATGTCGGCGCTCCTTGTAAAGGAATCGTGAAGGCTGGTGATCAAGTTCAACGTGGACAGCTGATTGCTGAGCCGAATGGTTTAGGTGCAAACATCCATGCAAGTTTTTCTGGAAAAGTAGTAGATGTGGATGGAGACAATATTGTTCTAACGATTGATGAGGAACAAGATTTTTCTAACTATCTGCCTATTCCAGAAACAGATTCGTATGTAAAGGCAGTCGAAGCTGCAGGGATTGTCGGTGCTGGGGGAGCAGGTTTCCCAACATTCTTAAAGCTAGCTTGTGATATTCCAGAAGGAACATTTATCGCAAACGGGGCAGAATGTGAAGCGTTGCTAGCTCATAACGTGAAGCAAATGAGCGAACATATCGATCAATTGATTCGCGGGATGAAGTATTGTATGGAAATGACGAACGCGCCTAAAGGGGTGATTGCGGTAAAAGGCAAACACCGTGTGTTAGTAACGCGTTTATTGAAAGCTGTGGACAATGAACCAACGCTTGACGTTTACCAATTGCCGGATATTTATCCAGCAGGAGATGAGCGTATGATCGTTCGTGAAGTAATGGACATTGTTTTAGAACCAGGCCAGCTTCCAACTGAAGTTGGTGCAGTGATCGACAATGTGGAAACGATCAAACGAATCGCAGAAGCAATTGAAGATCGCAAACCGTTCATTGACAAAGACGTGACTGTTTCTGGTCGTGTAAAACAAAAGGAAACTGTCTTTGTTGACGTGCCAATCGGAACACCGGTCAAAACATTGATCAATAGTGTCGGTGGTTACGTTGAACCACATGGCGAGATCGTTATCGGTGGACCAATGACTGGAAGAAGCGGTGATGAGATGACGCCGATCACTAAAACAAGTGGTGGCGTATTAGTCGCAATGCCGTTCCCTCAAGAAAGTCGCAAGGTTGGACTTTTGATCTGCGAATGTGGCGGGTCAGCGGAACGAATGACTGAAATCGCGAATAACATGGGCGCAGAAGTTGTCGCTGCTGAAAGATGCAAGCGAATGGTAGAAGTAAATGGAAGATATAGATGTGCCTTGCCAGGTATTTGTCCAGGTCAAGCTGCTACTGTAATGTCCTTGAAGAAACAAGGAGCAGAAGTAGTGATGACTGGATCCTGTTCCGATTGAACGAACACCGTCATGGGTGTAGCTCCTAGGTTAGGAGTTCCGGTTTATCATCATACAGATCATGTACTGCGGGCAGATGGTCACAGACTATATCGTAAATTACCTACAAACTAAACAAAATTTTAGGAGGATTTAACGAATGTCTATTACAGCAGAAACTGCTCAAGAACATGCCAAAGACCCTGCAGTATTATGTTGCCGTGCAGAAGCAGGCAAAGTAATTGCTCCAGATGATTTAGAAGATCCAGCGATCTTCCCAGATTTAGAGGATTCAGGTTTATTAGAATTGCCTGAAGCGACTCTAACAATCGAACAGGTACTTGGTACCACATTGAAAGAAACAACGGATGCGTTGGTTCCATTAACAAGAGAATTATTAGATGGTGTTTCTGAAGACACTGAAGAAGCAACGGAAGAGGAAGCTCCTGCTGAAGAAGCTGCTCCAGCACCAGTTGCTCCTATTGCTCCGGTAGCACCAGTTGCGCCAGTTGGCGGACAAACGATCAAGATCCATATTGCTGAAGGACGCGGCATTGATTTAGAAGTGCCAATGGCTATTGCAGGTCAAATGGGCGTTGCTCCAGCAGCACCAGCTGCACCAGTTGAGTCTGCACAAGCTCCAGCGCCAGCTGTTGAAGCTGCAGCTCCAGAAGCGAAAGTAGAAGAAAAAGTCGTTCGTTCAGTTCGTCGTGACCACATGAAGATTGAAAAAGTGATCTTTGGTGAGGAAACGAAAATTGACGGCACAACTTTAGTTTTACGTAAAATGGAAGATATGTGTGCGGAAGCAGCAGAACTAGAAGAACTAGTTGAAAGTGTTACTTTTGAAATTATTACACCAGATAAATACAACGAATATAGTGAAACGATCATGGACGTACAACCAATCGCTGCCAAAGTTGATGGTGCGGATATCGGCCATGGCGTTACTCGTGTGTTAGATGGCGTTGTTATGGTTCTTACAGGAACAGATGCAAATGGTGTACAAATCGGAGAATTCGGTTCATCTGAAGGTGAATTAGACCGTAACATCATGTGGGGACGTCCTGGTGCACCAGATAAAGGCGAAATCTTCATCAAAACACAAGTAACAATCAAAGAAGGCGCGAATATGGAACGTCCTGGACCATTAGCCGCTCATAAAGCATCTGACTACATTACACAAGAAATTCGCGAAGCTGTTAAAAAAGCAGATGAATCTCTAGTGGTAGAGCAAGATGAAATCGTACAAAAACGTCGTATTGGTAACAAACGCGTGATCATTGTCAAAGAGATCATGGGTCAAGGTGCGATGCACGATAACTTGATTATGCCAATCGAACCAGTTGGAACATTGGGAGCAAAACCTAACGTTGACTTAGGAAATCTGCCAATTATTTTAGCGCCAACAGAAGTATTAGATGGTGGTATCCACGCGTTAACATGTATTGGACCAGCATCAAAAGAAACTTCTCGTCACTATTGGAGAGAACCATTAGTACGTGAAGCGATGGAAGACGAAGAAATCGATTTAGTCGGTGTTATGTTTGTTGGTTCTCCGCAAGCAAATACTGAAAAATACTATGTTTCTAAACGTTTAGGTATGACAATCGAAGCAATGGATGTTGACGGCGCGATTGTTACTACTGAAGGATTTGGTAACAACCATATCGACTTTGCTTCTCATATCGAAGAAATCGGTAAACGCGGCATTAAAGTTGTCGGAGACTCTTATTCGGCTGTACAAGGTGCGCTAGTTGTTGGGAACCCAGAAATGATTGCAATGGTAGATAACAACAAATCTATGCAAGGGATCGAAAATGAAATCCTTTCAAACAACACACTTTGCAAAGAAGACGCAATTCGTGATTTAGCAATGTTGAAAACATTAATGGGTGGCGGAACAATCAAAGCCGCTGAACGTAAATGGAACCCAAATGTGAAAGCAAACAACATTGAAATCATTGAAAAGACTACAGGTAAGAAGATCGACCTAGTAGATAACGAACAAGTCTTGCCTAAGAGTAAAAAACGCCAAGAAATTTACGAAGTAGAATAAGGTGAAGTAATGGATGGAATGAACAAACTCAAATATATTTCGACGGAACAAATGTTTGAAGGGATCATCGTTGAACTTCACGATGCCAGCGTTACGATCGACTTAAAGGGTCGATTAGGCCAGCTTAAAATACCCCGTCGAATGATCATTTCTGAATATGATTTAGAAGTCGGTCAAGAAGTTGGGTTTTTAATGACCTATCCAGAAGTTTTGGCGGAAGAGCCGGACGAGCACTACAAAACTGCTATTTATGAGCATGAACGTCGTCGGGCCGAAGCCAGAAGAAAACGTGAAGAAGCAGGAGAGGAGAATTAACACATGGGCTTAACAGTCTTTGAAGGGTTACAGTCAGAAATTTTTGTGCCGATTACGCCAAAATCTGTCTTTACCCCTGTGAAAAAAGAGCTTAAAGAAATGCGTGTGGCATTAGCAACAGCAGCCGGCGTACACTTAAAAACAGATAAACGGTTTAACTTAGCGGGAGATACTTCTTTCCGTGAAGTACCAGATACAGCATCAACAGATGAATTGATGGTTTCTCATGGTGGATACGATAATGCCGATGCAAACCGCGACATTAACGCAATGTTCCCATTAGACCGTCTACACGAATTAGCAGCGGAAGGATTCATTAAAGAATCTGCTCCTGTACACTACGCATTTATGGGTGGTGGTGGAGACCAAGACGCATTTCACGATGTGACTGGACCAGCTATCGCTCAAAAATTAGTAGAAGAAGAAGTCGATGCAGTTATTTTAACCGCTGGCTGAGGAACCTGTCATAGAACTGCCGTGATCGTGCAGAGAGCTATTGAGGAAGCGGGAATTCCTACTATTTTAATCGCCGCATTACCACCAGTTGTACGTCAAAATGGTACTCCACGTGCCGTTGCACCACGCGTACCAATGGGTGCCAATGCAGGTGAACCACATAACATTGAAATGCAGACAGGTATCATGAAGGATACTCTAGAAGCATTAGTATCAATCGAAACGCCAGGGAAAATTGTTCCATTACCTTATGAATACATTGCCCACGTCTAAATCAAGAGGCTGATTTAATAAGTGCTCAGCGTCGAGAAATAAGGCGAAAATTCCTAAAATGTTTTTCAAATTTTTGTGAATTTTCGACTTATTTCTGAAGACGCTACTTATTAATCGCCGTTTACGTTGAAAGTAGGTGTGAATGATGCGAGGCGAAACTTTAAAGATCAAAGTGTTTCACATGGAAGAAGTTTCCGTTGGAGACGGCTTTCGTGTTAAACCAAATCAGTTACAAATTGATCAAGACTTTGACTGTAAGGACGCCGCTATTCAGAAGCTGACGATTCGATTACTCCCACCACACCAACATGATGTTGAAACCAACACTATTATGGATATCATTCCGATTTCCACGAAGGTGTTGGGTGTGTTGGGTTCAGGGATCACGCATACACTTACCGGTGTTTCTGTCGTTATGACAGGAGCGATCGAAGATGGAGAACAAATGCATGAATTTGGCTCGTCTGAAGGTGTTTTGCGTGATCATTTAGTATTGAATCGAGCAGGGACGCCTAACGCTGACGACTACATCATTTTAGTAGATCTGTTAGCGAAAAAGGGGACTCCTTTTAATCGTGAGCTCTGTCTCAAAATGTTTGCGATTGTGGATGATTTTATCCAAGAAATTCGCGAAAGAATGAAGATGTTAGAAGGCAAAGATGCTTGCGAGTCACATGTGTATGAAGAGAATGTCAATTCTGGAAAACCTAAAGTTGCTTTGGTCAAACAAGTGGCTGGTCAAGGGGCGATGTATGATATGCTGCTTTATCCAAATGAACCAAGTGGTTTTAAGGGTGGCTGTTCTATCATTGATATGAACAATATGCCCGTCTTCCTAACAGCAAATGAGTATCGCGATGGAGCGATTCGTTCCATGGTTTAACTGAATAACGGATAGGTGGTGGCGTTATGGGAATAGGCCCATCAACGAAGGAAACATCACTGCATCACTTTCAAGATCCGCTCGTCGATCTTCTAGGAAAAGATCCTGACATTGATTTTCAAGGAGTCGTTGTAGTAGGGACACCTCAAAGTAATGCGATGAAATATTTAGTCGGACAGCGGACCGCTGCCTGGTTAGAAGGAATGCGCACGAATGGTGTAATCGCTACAACTGATGGCTGGGGAAATTCGGATGTAGATTTTGCGAACACGTTAGAAGAAATCGGACGAAGAGATATCAGTGTGATTGGACTTAAGTTCATTGGTACACAAGCGAAATTTGTGGTGGAAAATGACTTTACCAAGCATGTTTTAGATTTTAATAAATCAGAAGCTGGTATCGAAACAGAAGTAGTTGGTGAAAATACGATCAATCAACGAGATGCAGTTAAAGCGCTTGCGTCAATTAAATTAAAAATGCGGAAGGATAATCAACAGATACATTAATTATCCGATCTGCATTTCACAAAAATAAGCACTAGTAATATAGAAGCCTTAAGAGGCTATACAGCATGAGAATCAAACGATTTTTTGACAAAAAAATCAATACCTTAACACGAATAAGGATGTCAGTTCTGCTTTTCGCAGTAAATAAAAGTACGATTCACAGACAATAAATTTCAACAAATAAAAGTACAAATACTTTAGCAGAATGATATACGGCGTGAGAAACAGACGTTTTTTTCAAGAGAAAAAATCATTCATTAATACGAACAAGGAGGGCAATCATGAAAGTATCAAAAATGATTTCAGCAATCGACACACATACAGCAGGTGAAGCTGCTCGTTTAATCATCGGTGGAATACCAAAATTCCCTGGAGAAACAATGGCTGAAAAGAGAGCGTATTTGGAAAACGAAGCAGATGACTTGCGTAGAATGTTGATGCTGGAACCACGTGGACACCGTGATATGTTTGGTGCCTTTATTACAGAGCCTGTTCACAAAGAAGCTGACTATGGCATTATATTCATGGATTCAGGCGGCTATTTGAATATGTGTGGTCATAATACGATTGCAGCAATGACTTCAGCAGTTGAACAAGGCTGGATCGATGTAAAAGAAGGCGACCGTGAAGTAAAAGTTGTTCAAGATACACCAGCGGGAATCGTTCACGGAACGGTGCATTTAGATGAGGACTACTCAGCAGAGTCAGTATCATTCGAAAACGTGGAATCATTCCTTTATAAAGAAAATGTAACCGTCAATGTTCCTGAAATCGGTGAATTGACCATGGATATTTCCTTCGGTGGAAGTTTCTTTGCTATCTTGCCAGCATCCTCCATCGGTCTAGAAATCAAACCAGAAAACGCGTCGAAATTTAATGAACTAGGCATGATTATTCGTGATGCAGTGAATGAGCAAATCGAGATTCAACACCCGACACTGGATCACATCAAGACGGTTGACCTTGTGGAATTTTATGGCCCAGCAACAAGCCCAGATGCGACCTATCAAAATGTTGTTGTATTTGGTGACGGACAAGTGGACCGTTCTCCTTGTGGGACGGGTACAAGTGCAAAACTTGCGACATTATATGGCAAGGGCGAAATGAAAGTTGGCGACACATTTGTGTATGAAAGTATTTTGTGCACAAAGTTTAAAGGTGAAATTGTTGAAGAAGCAGAAGTCGGAGGATACAAAGCAATTATTCCTCGTGTAACGGGTTCCGCGTATGTCACTGGATACAACTCATTCTTAGTTGATCCGAAAGATTCCTTGAAGGATGGATTCCTTTTAGGATAGAAATGAAGGAGGGGTAATATGGTAACACTAATATTAGCGATTTATGTTGGTTTGATTTTGATGCACACGGTAAATATGGGACGTGACTGTATCAAACACAAAGATGATTTAGGACAGGGAAATTGGTTTGTTTCGGGGATTATCGGATTTGTAACGGACTTTTTAGATACGTTAGGGATCGGAAGTTTTGCACCGACTACAATGCTTTTGGATTTTACAAAACAGTTAAGTGCTGACCGCTTATTGCCAGGTACATTGAATGTTGGTCATGGGATTCCCGTATTGGTAGAAGCATTTATCTTTACAACAGTAGTTGATGTTTCACCAGTAACATTGTTCGCCTTAGTTGGCTCTGCCACTGTTGGCGCATTTATCGGCTCAAAATTCGTAACGGGTTTACCAGAAAAGAAGGTTCAACTTTGGATGGGCTGGGCGTTGATTATTACTGCGGTATTAATGTTTGCACGTCAACAAGGTTGGATTGATATCTTAGGTGCAGATAATACAGCGACTGCATTGACAGGAATCAAATTAGTTATCGGTGTGGTAGTTAACTTTGTTTTGGGTGCTTTAATGACAATTGGTGTTGGTTTGTATGCGCCATGTATGGCTATGGTTTATATGTTAGGATTGAGCCCGCTAGTAGCATTCCCTGTAATGATGGGTTCTTGTGCAGGTTTGATGCCAGTCGCAAGTATCAACTTTGTTAAAACAGGCGATTATGCGCGTAAAGTAAGTTTGGCAATCACAGTTGGTGGGATTATCGGGGTAATTATCGCTGCGAAATTCGTAACTGGATTGGATTTGGAAATTTTAACGTATATCATTATCTGTGTCATTCTTTACACTGGTGTTACTTATATTCGTAAGAGTATGAAGCCAGCTGCTGCGGCATAATAAAGACGTTTAAGCTGCCTGATGAGCGGTTGCCGAAAAATATTTGTTTTTCAGACAATCGAGTATTTAAGAGGATACTTATTCTCAAAAAAAAGAGTCGATTCTCCATTTTTTGTGAGAATTGGCTCTTTTCTTTTTTCTTTTAAAATAAGTTGATTTGTTTTCATTTCACAAAGAACATTTTTGGTTTGTTCTTTGTGGATGATGCGTCCGGTTCTTGAAATATCTCTTGGGGGCATCTATCTTGGCTAGAAGAATGTTTTAATAGATGTAACTAGACAGAGAAAAAGTCATTTGTTAAAGTTAGAAAAAGATTTGATGAGAAGGTGCGTTTGATGGGAGTAAAATTAAAAGAATTGCTGAAACTCCCCTCTTTGAGGGAAGCGGAAATAGTTAGTGGATCAAATAGTGTCGATACTACAGTAACATCGTTATCTTTTTTAGAAGTATCAGATATGGCCTTTTTTGACGAGAAGATTCAGCTGCCTAATGAATACTATGCGGGGGAATTAGTTATTAGTTCTTTTTTTACGATAAAAGATGATGTCGCAAAGCAATGTGAAGCAATACGCCGACTTCATGCCTTGGGTGAATTAGGACTCATTCTTTACTATGTTGGTGTTGTTATAGAATCCTTATCGCAAGAGGTTATTGATGTAGCGGAGGAGCTGGGCTTTGTGATCATAATGATGCCGGAGAATGACTATTCCTTGCGTTACAATGAAGTCATAGTTGAGATTATGGCTGAGATATTAAAGAATCGTCCTTCCGAAAACATAGTAAATGAGGTTTTAGAAAAGACATCATCTTTACCGGCTCATCTCCGAAATGTAGAAATGAGCTTAAAAATACTTTCTGATTTATTACGTTCAAATGTACTATTGACTGACGGAAATGGAGAAATTATTAATCAAGTAAAGTGGCCTAGAAATTCAAAAATAGATTTATCTGAAATGGTAGTCAATGATAGCAGCAGTACCCCAGTCAAAAAAGATAATTATTGGTATTTTTACAAAGAGCTGTATCACAAGGACAACGGGCTATTAAAATTTTATTTACTAAAAGAGTATGAGCCGTTAACTCCTTCTGTTTGCGAGCAGTCAGTCGAACTTGTTCAAGTAGCACTTAATTTATGGGGGAAAAATCATGGGGAAATTAGTGAATATGCACTAGTCAAGGCTATATTGAACGATGAGAGTGAGAAGATGTATCGTTTGGCTAAAAGACTGACAATTAATGTAAAAAGTATTAACCTTATGTGGCTGCTTCAATTAAATCATCCTCAGAAAGAAAAGGAAATAAAGAATGAAGTTCTAGAGTATATATCGAAATATTATCGAACAAGCATTGTGCAACTGGTTGAGGATCAATTGATCGTTCTGTTAGGCAATTATAGATACAACGAGCGGGAGGTTTCCCTTAGTGAACATTTTCTGAGAGACAGTCAGTATCTTGCAGCGATTGAGAGTTTGGTTGTTTGCCCGCGTTTGAGAAATACAACGGATGTGCGCAAGAACTATCAAATGATTGATACCTTAAAAGGTCAGTTGCCTATCCTGTTTCATGGAAAAAAGAATTTTACAATTAGTGAGATTCGTCAGGTAAAATATGCGTTAAAGCATGTTCAATCAGGTGAATCTGAAGTAGAGGAGGTTCTACTGATTTTGGAACCGATTCGCAATAATCAGGAACAACTAGACACGTTGTGCACATTTTTGTTAGATGTAGATGCAGATTTTCAAAAATGTGCGGAGCGATTATTCATCCATAAAAATACGGTGAAATACAGAATCAAAAAGATCAGTGAGCTATTAGGCTGTGATGTGATACGAATTTCTGATAGCTATGAAATTTCTATCGCTTGCTTAGTTTATCGAATGATTCAACGCTAGACCTTCCAATAGGAGGTCTTTTTTTGTTGGTAAAAAAGCAAAAAAAGTTCTCATTTATTTTTCATTTTGAAAAAGACGTAAAGAGCGGTCTCACGTATAATCGAAACTTATATAAGGGGGGAATACTTATGGAAGATAAAAATAAAACACAATCCTGGTATAGTCTAGCATTTATTTGGGGTGGGTCTATGGTGTGTGTTCCGAGCTTATTAATTGGAAGCACTCTAGTTTCAGGAATGAGCTTGGGGAAATCCCTGTTGGTGGGATTAATCGGTTATGCGATCACTGTAGTTATTATGATTTTACAGGGGACTCAGAGTGTCGATCTGCATAAACCAACAGTTCAAATTGCGAAACAAGTTTTTGGTGAGATCGGCTCTCAGCGAATTATTTCTATTATATTGGCTATTGCTTGCTTAGGTTGGTTCGGTATTCAAACCAATGTTGCCGGGTCGGCATTTGCGAACTTGTTAGGACTCTATGGTATCCGTATTTCTGTTCCAGTTTCATCTATCGTCTGGGGCATGATTATGTTGGTTACAGCTATTTATGGCATCCGTTTAATACGCTTGATTAATTATATTGCCGTTCCATACTTGGTTATCGTTTGTTTATACGGCTTGTTTGAGGCTCTTTCTGGTCAAAGCAATCATCTTTTACAAACCTACCAGCCGACTGCTCAGTTATCTTTTTTTGATGGATTAGCGGTTACTATTGGTTCTTTTGCTTTAGGAGCAGTGATTGCAGGAGATTATTCGCAATACTCAGAGAAACGTTCTGACGTGGTAAAAGCAGCCAGTGTGGGAATTATTCCTGCCGGTATCTTAATGATCGCTGTCGGTGCGATTTTAGCAATTGTGAATAGAACATCGGATATCAGTAGTGTTTTTATGAATATTGGCTCTCCTTTAATCGGCGGCATCGCCTTGATACTGGCTACTTGGAAAACGAATGTCATCAATGCTTTTTCTGGCGGGTTAGCTATTATTAATGTCTTTGGTATCTCAAAGGAAAAAGAAAAAATTGCTGTGGCAATCGCTGGTGGTGTGGGAACATTGCTAGCTGTTGCTGGTATCTTAAATTATTTTGTTCCAATTATGTCGATTTTGTCTGCGATGGTTCCTGCAGTGGCAGGAGTTATGATTGCTTCTTATTGGGTCGTCCAAAAAGGTGATCCTGCAAAATGGTCACCGGTCTCGGGAATTAATTGGGTTGGAATTATTTCATGGCTTATCGGTGCGGTAATAGCAGTAATTCCAGTATTGTTAGGCTTCTTTCCTTCAGTGATACAGCTACCTAATCAGCCATTGATTGGAATTATTTTATCTTTTTTCTGCTACCTAATTGGAAACAAGCTTTTTGAAAAACAGCTAACGAAGCATACCGTGTCTACAAAAGAAATGGAGGAATAAAAATGCGCTATTTGGATGAAAAAGCAATTGAAAACATTGCTGTAGGAGCAGCTTTTCTAGGAACAGGAGGTGGCGGAGATCCTTATATAGGAAAGATGATGGCCTTGTCTGCAATTAAGGAAAATGGATCGATTCAACTGGTATCTCCCGATGAAATTTCTGATGAGGATTTTTTTATTCCTTCTGCGATGATGGGTGCTCCTTCTGTATTGATTGAAAAATTTCCGAAAGGTGATGAGTTCCTTCGGGTGTTCCAAAAGCTGAGCCGTTATTTAGGAATAGAAAAAATCACAGGGACCTTTCCAATGGAGGCTGGTGGCGTTAACTCCATGATTCCAATGGTCGTTGCAGCATCACAGGGGATTCCAGTAGTCGATTGTGACGGGATGGGGCGTGCCTTTCCGGAACTGCAAATGACAACCTTCAATTTAGGAGGGGTATCATCAACACCAATGGCCATTACTGATGAAAAAGGAAACATCGGTATATCAGAAACTATCAGCAACAAATGGACAGAACGTCTAGCTCGAGTTCAGACGGTTGAAATGGGTGCGAGTTCATTAATCAGCATCTATCCTTCAACGGGTCGCCAGTTAAAGGAGCACGGTATTCACGGTATCGTGACATTGTCAGAGAGAATTGGTGAAGTCATCTGCAGCAATGAATCTGAAGCAGCTGATAAGTTGGAAAAACTGTTGAAACTCATTGATGGAGTGGAGCTTTTTCAAGGGAAATTAATGGATGTGATTCGTAAGGTTGAAGGAGGGTTCAATTTTGGCGAGGCAACATTGGAAGGGTTAAATGAAGATGTCGGATCCTCTATGAAGATTTATTTTCAAAATGAAAACTTAATTGCTGAAAAAAATGGGGCCACTGCGGCAATGACTCCAGACTTAATTTGTATGGTCGATTTAGAGACACTAATGCCCGTAACAACAGAAGCATTAAAATACGGGAAAAGAATACGAGTGCTAGCGTTGCCTTGTCATGAGAAATGGCAGACAGCAGCAGGAATTGAGACGGTTGGTCCGCGATACTTTGGGTATGACATAGATTATATTCCGTTAAAAGAATTGGCTGCAAAAGGAGGACGTAAGAATGTATAAGATTGGGATTGATGTAGGTGGAACAAATACTGATGCTGTTATCATCAATGAAAATTTGGAGCTTGTTCATGGGGTGAAAGTTCCTACTAGTGGAGATATTCAAACCGGAATAGAGCAGGCTTTGCACAAGGTTATGAGTGAATCTGGAATCACCCCAGGGAAAATCAGCCATGCAATGTTGGGAACTACTCAATGTACGAATGCGATTGTGGAACGCAAAAAACTCTCCAAGGTAGGTGTGATCCGCTTAGGCTATCCTGCTACAGCTTCGGTAAAGCCGTATACAGCTTGGCCTGAGGACATGGTAGGGATTCTTGGTGAAAATTTTAAATTATTGCACGGCGGTTACGAATACGACGGGCAAGTTTTGTCTGAGATAGACGAAGACGAAGTGAAAGCTGCTTTAATGAATTGGCGAGATAAAATCGATTCTCTGGCTGTGGTAGGCGTATTTTCTTCACTCAAGAATGACCAAGAACTATTGGTTGAAAAATGGGCGAGGGAAATCCTAGGAGATAAAGTCCCTGTCTCTTGTTCCTCTCAAATTGGGTCAGTCGGACTCTTAGAAAGGGAAAATGCCACGATTTTGAATGCAGCCTTAGACAAGGTCATGAAACTGACAAGCAGCGGATTTGAAAAAGCACTGAACAATGAAGGAATTAAACATGCCGAGATTTATCTTTGCCAGAATGATGGAACCTTGATGTCAATTGATTATGCAAAACGATTTCCAATTTTGACAATTGCTTGTGGCCCAACCAATAGTATTCGCGGTGCTTCTTATCTTGCCAAGGTAAAAAACGCTATTGTATTAGACGTAGGTGGAACGACCTCAGATTTGGGTGTTCTGGCAGAAGGATTTCCAAGAGAATCGTCTTTAGCCGTAGATGTTGGCGGTATTCGAACCAATTTTCGGATGCCGGATATTGTATCTATTGGATTAGGCGGCGGAAGTATCGTGCGAAATAATGGAGCGCGTGTCACTATCGGACCAGACAGTGTTGGTTATCGAATAACTGAAGAAGCTCGTATATTCGGCGGTGATCAGCTAACGACTACAGATATTGCGGTCAGACTTGGCTTGGCTGATATTGGTGATAAGTCGCTGGTTGAAGATATCCCTCTTGACTTTGCAAAAGAAGCCTACGAAGAGATCAGAAGAATGACTGAAGAGGCAATTGATAAAATGAAAACCAGTTCAGGTGATGTGGATTTAATTTTAGTAGGGGGCGGTGCAGTCATTATTCCGAAAGAGCTGAGTGGTGTGGCTAAGGTTTATCATAATTCACATGGTGGAGTAGCGAATGCGATTGGTGCGTCTATCGCTCAAATCAGTGGACAATATGAACAAATTTACATTTACTCTAAACTATCAAGGGCTGAATGTATGGCGGACGCAAAAGAAAAAGCGGCCCATCAGGCGCAATTAGCCGGGGCTATCGAGGAAACGATTGAGTTAGTTGAAGTAGAGGAAACGCCATTAGCCTATCATCCAGAGAATGCGACTCGTTTGCGAGTGAAGGTTGTTGGAAAAATGAAATAGTAGGGAAAGGCAGTATCGGGAAATAACATGCATATTTCCCGTTTTTTATGTTGTACAAAGAACACTTTAGCAGCAAAGGTATTTACATAAAAAAGACTTCTTCAAATAAAGAATTGAGATTTCGATGTAATTCTGCTGAATTTTTGATAGAATAAGCCAAACGTTTTCAGGATTGGAGGAAGACACATGAATGTTCAAGACATATTAAGGCTGCCTTCGATGAAAGGGGCAAAAATAGTCGCTGGAGAGTCTCAAAAGCATCAGTTAGTGACTACGATCTCTGTGTTAGAGGTGTCTGAGCCAAGCTTGTATAGTCAGATGCCGATTAAAGGCGAGTATTCAGGAAATGAACTTGTACTCACTTCCTTTGCTCAGATCGCGGAAAGCATAGAGAAGCAGCTAGAGATTGTCTCGATTTTACATCAACATAACCAATTAGGTATTGTTCTCTATTATGTCGGTCTTATTATGCCAAGTGTTTCAGAAGAATTAATTAATAGAATGAATGAATTGAAAATGGTTCTGATCCAAATGCCGCTTAATCGAATAGATCTAAGATATAGTGAAGTTATTTCTGAAGCGTTATCCTATATCAACGAAGAGGAAAATGAACAAAATCCGCAGCAAGACGTCTTGCTTGAAACTATCCGACATCTTCCTCCTCCCAATCAAATTGAGACAGCCCTGAGTATTTTGTCTGATAGGTTCAAATGCAGTCTCTTTGTAGAAAGCAGCGAAAATGAGGTTCTCTTGTCAAAGGCGTGGCCCAGAAGCTTAGATCAAAGCTTAAGGGAAGTTATCGCGGAGAAGAATGAAAAGAAGAATGAAAAAGAGGCAAAGAAGAATTCTCCAATAGAGTTGAATCAAATGTATTATTTTCAAACTACCAGCTATTTGACACTTACAGGATTAGATAATCGGTATTACTTAACGATTTTCAAGAAGGCTCCTTTAGGGGAAAAACAGCTTGAGGGAATAAGGAAAATTGTTGAAAAAGCGATCAAGTATTTTGGAGAAGAACAGTTACTGAATATAGGACAGCAATTTTTCTCCGCGTGTCAAACAGGTGATTATCATACAGCAGCTCTGTTGGCACAAAAAGAAGGGATCAATGTCAATACCCCGCTAAAGTTATATTGTCTTCAAAGAAAGGCTGCGAAAAGAGATGAGTTTATTTACCAGTTGAGGGGAATTTATTACAAAGAGCAAGAGTTGGAGTGGGTTATTACAAATTCAACTGAAATATCGTTTGGATCGATTGTTTCTTCAAACGATGAACGCTCCGATTATCTCTTTATTAGTGGAGAATTTAAGGGACTATCGTCTGTTTCGAATCAAATGGGGCTCATTAAGAACCAACTGGAGGACAGCAAAAAGGTTTTTCCAAGAAAGCGCTGTTTTCATCCTGAAGATCTATACCTCTTGCAAGATGTGACGCGTGATACCGTTTCGATTTATTTAGAACGCTATTTAGAAAAAGAATTGATTGAGACTCTGGCGGTATATTTCTTAGACTGTGATGAAAATATAAGTGCTGCATCTGAGGTGCTTTTTCTGCATAATAATACGATTAAATATCGACTGAAACGTGCACAAGAACGGTTGAAACTCTCCTTTTCTCACACAGCCTCCTGCTATTTATTGATCAAAAACTTGATTTATTATCGGAAATATACGCAAAAACATTGATAAGAAGCTGGCTTTGTCAATAGTGACAAAACCGCTTCTTTTATTTTGTCTTAATAACATAGCCACGATTTTCTCATTTAGCTATAATGATAAAATGTTTATTTGTCAGAATATTCAGAAATGAGGGGAATTTATGGAAGAAGTTGTAGAAACGAATTCGGGAAATTACGAAAGAGAGCGGGTACCTGAGAAAGATCGGAAACGCTGGTTGTCTATTAGCATGGTGTGGATTGCGATCGGCATCGATTTGTCAGGAATGTTTATGGGGGTTGCACTGTCACAAGGGATGGCCTTTTGGACAGCTATCGCAGCAGTAATAATAGGATCAATTATTTTAGGTCTACTGGCGATTGGTACGACCTATATTGGAGCAAAAGCAGGTTTATCAACAGGAATGATATCCAGAATTTCTTTTGGGAAGAAGGGCGCTTCGCTGATGGGAGCCATTATGGGGATTTCCTCTTTAGGCTGGTTTGGCGTTCAAATTGGTTTTTTTGCAGAGAATATCGGATCAGCGATTAGTCAATTAACAAGTACGACTGTCCCATCATGGTTGTTATCTTTAATTGGCGGCGGTTTAATGATGCTTTCCGCGTTTTGGGGCTATCAAGCGATTGAAAAGCTGTGTACTTATTCGGTCCCATTATTGGCGGCATTGATTGTCATCGCAACAATTATGTCAATCAACAAAAATGGTGCATCGGGCTTGGCTATCCCGCCTCAAGCTTCAACGATCTCTTTTGGTTTGGCGGTTTCTCTTGTAATCGGTGTGTATATGGTAGGGGTAGTAATGGCTCCAGATGTGGCTCGATGGGCGCAAAATCCTAAACAAGCGATGATTGCAGGGTTTGTCGGGTTTACGATCGGGAATAGCTTTATGATCATTATTTCATTGATTTTGGTAAAGGTCATGAAGACTGCTGACCTCACGGCTGTATTCTTTGCTTTAGGCTTGGGGATTCCCTCTATTTTAGTTTTGACACTGGCGCAGTGGACGACGAATACGAACAATCTTTATTCCGCTTCTTTAGATTTTTCAATCGTATTCAAACGAGTGAATCCTAAAGTGATTACAATTATTTGTGGTTCTTTAGGGATTTTGATGGCCATGTTTGGTATTTATGGAATGTTTGAAAACTTCTTATCGATTGTTACAGTGTTAGTTTCTCCAATTGCTGGAATCTATATGATTGATTATTTTCTTTATAAAGAAAAGTATGAGTTTTCCTTCGAGGAGAAATTACAGGATTATTACCCGGTATCTATTATTTCTTGGGTGATTGGAAGTACGGTTGCCTTTATGACCAGTCAACCGCCTGCAGGTTTTGGTCTATTCGCCTTAACCAACGTTTCTGCTTTGGACGGAATTATTGTGGCTGGGATCTGCTATTTTGTTTTAACGAAATTAACTAAAGGACGGAAATAACTTATGGAATGGATCACGGAAAAAGATTTAGAAAATATTTCAGTTGGTGCGACTTTATTAGGAACTGGCGGAGGTGGCGATCCTTTTGTTGGTAAGTTAATGGCGATGCAAGCAATTCAAAAATATGGTCCAGTGAAAGTATTGCAGCTGGACGAGTTAGATGATGAGGAGTTGGTTATGCCTGTCGGCTCTATCGGAGCGCCGTCTGTTTCGAATGAAAAAATAGCTTCAGAAGAAGAAATATATGCGCCTGCCGAAGCGTTAAAAGAATTTTTTCCGGAAAGAACGCAAGCGATTATGCCTATTGAAATTGGAGGAGGAAACTCATTACTGCCAATTGCCTGTGCAGCTAAGATGGGTCTGCCAATTGTTGATGCTGATGCGATGGGGCGAGCTTTTCCTGAGTCCCAAATGGTGACCTTCTTTTTGAAGGGCTACCAACCAGAGATTGTGTCAATGGCAGATAGTCAGGGAAATCGGATCATTTATTATCCGAAAGATGGAGCATGGTCAGAGAAGATTGCTCGTGCTGTTACGGATGTCATGGGTGGGAGTGCGAACATGGCTGATAATATTTTTCCCGGAAAAATTGTTAAAGAATGCGGTATCGGCGGTACGTTATCACTAGCTAAAAAAATTGGAGAAGAATTATCAAGACTGAATGAAATCGATTCTCCAGTCAAAAGATTATTATCTCTTTTAAATGGCTTCTCTTTGTTTGAAGGAAAAATTGATCATATCGAACGTAATGTCGAAGGTGGCTTTACAAAAGGAAAAGCCACGTTGGCAGGAATTGGCTGTAACAAAGGAGAGAAGCTAGAGCTTCTTTTTCAAAATGAACTATTGTTGGCTAGTAAAAATGGGAAAGTTCTTGCATCTACACCAGATTTGATTTGTGCGTTGGATTATGAGACAGGAAAACCGATTACAACAGAGACTTTACGGTATGGTTCCCGAGTTCATGTGATTGCTCTAGCCTGTGATCCTAAGTGGCGAACAGAAAAAGGCATTGAAGTAGCGGGTCCTAAATATTTTGGCTACGAAATAGAGTACACACCGGTGGAAGAATTGATGGGAGAAGAAAGCATATGTATCGATTAGGAATTGATGTTGGCGGGACCAATACAGATTGTGCGATTTTAGATGAATCATTAAATTGTATAGGAAAAATAAAAAGCCCTACGATGGAGGATGTCAGTCAGGGGATCAATGTAGCGATAAGAAAGATTCTAAAAGAAACGAACATTCCGACAGAAAAAATCAGTGTAGTGATGTTAGGGACGACCCATTGTACGAATGCCATTGTCCAAAGAAAAGAATTGAGTAAGATCGGCATTATTCGTCTAGCCAAGCCAGCGACAACGGCGGTTGCGCCAATGGTTGGATGGCCAGAGGATCTTGCTAGCCAAATGAGTGCGCAGTCTTTTATTGCTGCTGGCGGTTATGAATACAATGGCGATCAGATCGCAGAAGTTGATGAAAATGAAATTCGAGAAATTTGTCAACAGATGAAAGGAAAAGTCGAAGCAGTTGCAGTTATTGGCGTCTTTTCCCCTGTAAGTAATGCGCAAGAAAATCAAGTGGCTGCGATCGTTCAAGAAGAAATCGGCGTGCCAGTTACTTTGTCTAGTGAAATCGGCTCAGTAGGATTGCTGGAAAGAGAAAATGCGAGCATTTTGAATGCAGCTCTTACAGAAACAATTGCTCAAATGATCTCTGGATTAAAAGAGGCGTTGAAGAATAATGATCTAGAAGCAGCTGTATATATTTGTCAAAATGATGGTACTTTGATGGATTTAGAAAAAGCCTTGAATTATCCAGTATTGACCATCGGATGTGGGCCAACGAATTCCATTCGTGGAGCCGCTCATTTAAGCTCTTTGACGGATGCTCTAGTTGTTGATGTCGGTGGAACAACCACAGATATTGGGGTGCTAAAAAACAATTTTCCTCGAGAATCGTCATTAGCGACGACAATTGGAGGAATCAGAACAAACTTCCGAATGCCTGATGTACTTTCTATTGGATTAGGCGGTGGGACGCTTATTCATCAGGAGGAGCCTTTTAGAGTCGGACCAGATAGCTTAGGCTACCGAATCTTAGAGGAGAGTCTATCCTTTGGCGGAAAGGTTCTGTGCACAACAGATATCGCCATTGCGAACAAAGCAGACCACCCTGTTGATGGAGCTATTTCACAGAAGTTGGATGAAGCGCTGGTTTTTCAAGCCAAGGAAAAAATAAAAGAACTGATTGAAGATGCGATTGATCAGATGAAAACGGATAGTCAAGAGATCCCGGCCATTTTAGTTGGCGGCGGAAGTATCATCTTGCCAGAAACAATGGCTGGTGTATCTGAAGTTATCATCCCAGACAATTATGATGCCGCAAATGCTATCGGTGCCGCTTTAGGTGAAGTAGCGGGTGAAGTAAATTCTGTTTATTCTTTGGAGCATCATACTCAAGAGGAAGTAGTAGCCATCGCGATTGAAGCTGCAAGACAAGCGGCGGTAACATCAGGTGCTTCTCAGGATACTCTGAAGACTGTTTTTGTAGAGGTTATTCCACTAGCTTATTTGCCTAAGCAAGCCGTGAACATCAAGGTAAAAGTGGCGGGGAAATTAAGCTTTTCTAAAGCAACAGCAATGGAAAAAGTTAGTAGTTAATCCCTTACAGTGTTAATTAAAAAAGAACTGAAAATCGTGCGTTTCCTAGTATCTAGGGAACGTACTTTTTTTGTTGTTAAAGAAAGTATTCGTTTTTCAAAAATGATGATTCTATCGTAGCAGGATTTTTGATGTCCAGCTTCGCAAACGAACTTATTGCTGTGAGACACACTGAGCGATCTTTGGAGTTGATATGGAACAGTCCCTAATCGGTGTTCAAAAGTTGAGCGAGTTTGCGCAAGCTTTTCTTAAGCTGCTCTAATAAAGAGGAGATCATTATTTAAAACGTTTTTATGATAAGTGACAATCGTTATAAATTGGGCGTAAATAGACGTAGAGAAACAAAAAGTAAACTGTTATAATAGAGAGCGTGAAGGATGGTGGAAAACATGGAGACAGTCCAACAATTAATCGTCTGTGGTGGCTGCAATGCAAAGATCGGTCCAGGGAATTTGGGGGAGCTGTTAGCAGATTTACCTAAAGCAACCAATGAGAATTTATTGGTTGGATTTGATTCGACAGATGATGCTGCTGTTATTAAACTGCGTGATGATTTAGCGATTATCCAGACATTAGATTTTTTCCCGACGATGGTTACTGATCCGTATCTTTTCGGTAAGATCGCGGCCGCAAATGCATTGAGCGATGTCTATGCGATGGGGGGCGAAGTATTGTCAGCGCTGAATATCGTCGCGTTTCCAGAAGAAAAAGAGTTGACCATTTTAAAAGAAATCTTACGAGGCGGTGCAGAGAAGGTCCAAGAGGCTGGCGCGATTTTAGCTGGCGGGCACTCGATTCATGACCAGTCAGTAAAATATGGCTTGTCTGTTACCGGTACGATCGATCCAAATAAAATTTATCAAAACAATACGTGTCAATTGGGAGACCATTTGATTTTGACGAAGCCGCTGGGTGTCAGTATCATAACGGTGGGCTATAGTGCTGAAGAAATTAGCGAAGAAGCATTTGTGAAAGCCACCACGAGCATGGAGACGCTGAACAAATACGCGATGGATATCATTCGCAACTATTCGATTAACAGCTGTACCGATGTGACTGGTTTTGGGTTAGCAGGGCACTTGCACGAAATGGTGGGCGACCAATTTAGTGCGGAAATTCAATCGAAAGACCTGCCCTATTTTGAAGAGGCTTATCAAGGAGCTAAGGAATTTATCTTAACTGCTGGTGGTCAACGCAACCGGAACTACATGGAGGATAAAATTGATTTTCAGATCAATGACTTTGGGATTGAGGAATTATTGTTCGATCCGCAAACCTCTGGCGGCTTGTTAGTTAGTGTGCCGGCTGAAGAAGTAGGAGCTTTAATAAAGGAATTACAGGAAGCGGGTATTCCTGCACAAGATTTTGGCGTGGTCATTGAGAAACAAGACAAAGAATTGATCGTTTATTAGAGAGGTGGATAAATATGTTTAAAATCGATGCTTTAGGCAAAGCTTGTCCGTTGCCAGTAATTGAAACGAAAAAGGCGTTACGTGAGCACGAAGTCGTGCAAACGCTAGTAGATAACGAGATTGCTACACAGAATTTGAAGAAAATGGCGGAACAGCTGGGCTATATTTATCAAATGGATCAAGATGCGCCGAATCATTACACGGTGGTTATTTCTAAAGCAAATGTGGATTTGACCGAGGAAGCATCTGAAGCAGCGGAACCAATCGCAACAGTGGAGGATTATATTGTTGTGGTGGATACGAATGTAATGGGACGCGGTTCAGATGAACTAGGAAAGAACCTGTTGAAGGGATTCATTTACTCTCTGACTGAACAGGATGTACTGCCAGAAAAGGTCATTTTCTACAATGGCGGTGTGCAATCCGTCGTAGAAGGTTCAGACTCATTGGAGGATATTCAAGGTTTGGCTGATCGAGGGGTAGAAATCTACGCTTGCGGCGCGTGCTTGAATTTCTATGAATTGACAGCAGCTGTCGGTGAAGTTACGAATATGTATCGTATCGTAGAAATGATGCGTCAGGCGCCGAAGATCGTTAAACCATAAGAACAAGAGAATGAAAAAGGAGCAGTTTTTATGCAGACATACGGTGTTGCGCTATTTTATTCAACCCGAGAGGCCATGAAAGCTGAGGAAATTGCGAAGGAAGCCCAACTTGCCGTTCGAATCATTCCCACACCGGAAAAGATTCATGCTAGTTGCGGCTTTTCTTTGAAATATCCTTTGGCTGAAGAAGACATGTTAAGGTCTTTGCTTACTGAGGCGGAGATTGCTTCAGAAGGCTTTTATCGTGCCGTCCAAGAGGGGTTGAAAACAGACTATACGTTGACTCAGAAAGGATAACGAAATGGCAAATATTGTAATTGGAACAGCAGGGCATATCGATCATGGGAAAACGACCTTGATCAAAGCCTTGACCGGAATCGAGACAGACACGACGAGTGAAGAAAAAAAGCGGGGGATGTCGATTAATTTAGGCTTCGCCTATCTAGACCTGCCGAATAAAAAACGGGTTGGTATCGTGGATGTACCGGGACATGAAAAATTTATTAAAAACATGGTGGCTGGTTTGCCTGGGATTAATCTGGTGTTGCTGGTGATTGACGCTGCTGAAGGCATCATGCCGCAAACCAAAGAACATATCGACATATTAACGCTATTGGGCATCCGGGACTTTTTGATCGTCTTAACGAAGGTAGATACCGTTGATCCTGATTTAAAAGAGCTGGTCATTGAAGACATTCGGGAGCAATTGGCGGACACGCCTCTGGCTGAAGCTGATTTGATTGAAACCGACGCTGTAACCGGTACTGGAATCAAAGAGCTGCTAGAAAAAATTCAGGAGCATTCAGAGGAAGTTCCTGAGCGTTCAGGCAGCGGCTCTGCCCGCTTGAATGTTGACCGTGTCTTTAGTGTAAAGGGTTTTGGGACTGTTGTTACGGGAACGCTCTTAGATGGCTCGATTAATGCGGGAGACGACTTATATCTGTATCCTAGTCAGAAAAAAACACGAGTACGTAATATTCAAGTACATGAAACAGATGTGAAAAGTGCGAGTTCCGGCCAACGAACGGCGTTGAACTTAGCAAATATCGCGACAGATGAGATTCAACGGGGCGATGTTTTGTCGGTGTCGGAAAAATTAGAAGATACTTGGATGTTAGATGTAAAAGTTACCTGCCTGCCTGAAGTAGAAGGTGGTATTGGTTTATGGGATCGAGTTCGTTTATTGATCGGCACTCGTGAAGTCATGGCACGGACTGTTCCGCTGGGAGTGGATTGGATCGGCCCGGGAGAGGATGGCTTTTTACAGTTGCGTTTAGAAGAGCAGGTCGCAGTCAAAGAACGGGATCGTTTCATTTTACGCTCCTATTCCCCGATGTATACCATCGCTGGCGGCGAAGTTTTAGACGCTGCCCCACATAAGCATCGCCGGTTCAAGGTGGAAATCTTAGAGAGCCTGAAGGCAAAAGAAGAGGGCAGTCTGGATGAGTTAATTGCTGATTTTATGGTGAATAAGAAGCAGCCGTTTACGAAGGAAAAGGAATTGCAGGAATATTTGGGGGTAGGCCTTGAAGAACTGCAGCCGATCTTAAGTGAGATGGTGACAGAAAAACGAATAATTGAAACCAAAGTCGGCTATTTGGCGCAAGTCAGCTACCAAAAATTAGCAGATCAGGCAACAGAAATTCTATCTGCTTATCATAAGCAGTATCGTTTGCGTTTCGGGATGCCGTTAGAGGAATTTCGTTCGCGGATGCGAGGCGTCTTAGCTGAAAAAGAAATATCTGCTTTGATCGGCTTAATGAAAGGAGAGCTCGTCAAAGAAGCGAATGATAAATTGGCGTTGATTGATTTTGAAGTGACCTTTAACAAGTACCAGCAGGCGGCGAAAGAAAAGATCGAAAAGACTTTAGCAAAAAATGGCTATACACCAGTCAAGAAGGAAGAATTGTTTGATTTAGACAAAAACGCAGAGGAAGTTTTAGAAGCATTGAATGGCGAAACCGTCGTCTTTTTGACCCACGAGTATGTCATTTTAGGGGAAGTATTCGATCAAGCAGTGAAATTGATTCAGCAGTATATTGCCGAACACAAACAGATGACACTAGGTGATTTTCGTGATTTAACCGAATCTAGTCGCAAATCGTCAATGTTGATCCTAGAATATATGGACAAGCAGGAGATCACAAAGCGTGTGGAAAATTATCGAATACTAGGCAAATAGTTGACTAGTAGACTTCTGCAGGGAAAAAATCCACTAAAGAAAGAAGGGATAATATTGAGCATTTATCTAGATAATGCCGCCACGACGGCTCAAAAGCCTAAGGTTGTGGCAGAGGCGATGACGGAAATTCTAACCGGCGAGTACGGGAATCCCTCTCGCGGGGCTCACGGCTATTCGCTGGCAGGCTTTCGGGTGGCGGAAAAGGCGCGTAATCAGGTCAAGGAATTATTTAACGCTGACCAGCGCTATGAAGTCGCTTTTACCAATAATGCGACGGTCTCTTTAAATGAAGTTTTAAAGGGATTGATTCAGCCGGGAGATCATGTGGTGACGACCTCTTGGGAGCACAACTCTGTGTTGCGTCCGTTGTATCAGCTAGAAGCACAGGGGGCCCGCTTCGACGTTATTTCCAGTGAGGCGGTGACTGGTCGACTGAATTATCAGGAGTTCGCGGAAAAAGTTCGTTCAGAAACAAAAGCAGTAGTTTGTAATCACGCGAGCAACGTTACAGGGAATTTATTGGACCTTGAATGGGTAAAGGATTTCTGTACAGAGCGGGGACTCTATCTAATTATTGATGCCTCTCAAACAGCTGGTGTCGTCCCAATCGATCTCAGCGACGGGAAAATCTCGGCGTTGTGTTTTACTGGTCACAAGTCGCTGTATGGACCACAGGGGACCGGCGGCGTGTGTTTGCGAAAAGACTTACCGTTGGAACCGGTATTGACCGGCGGGGACGGCATGCAGTCCTTTTCGAAGGTACAGCCTAAGGAGCTGCCGACGCTATTGGAAGCAGGAACGATGAATATTCCCGGAATTGCGGGCTTAACAGCGAGTCTCCAATGGTTGAAAGATCGCGAACCTTCGGAAAAACTCGGGGCTTATTTTTATCAGGAGCTGCAAACAATTGAGGGGTTAACGATTTATGGAGATTTCACAGGTCCTCGAGTGGATGTCTTTTCATTGAACATCAAGGATGCAGAGTCGGCAATCGTTAGTGATTTATTGTGGGAAGAGTATCAGATTGCTACACGGCCAGGCTATCATTGCGCACCTTTGATGCACGAAGCGTTAGGAACCGCTGATCGCGGAACAGTCCGTTTGTCCTTCTCGAGTTTTACAACCAAGGCTGAAGTAGATAAGACCTTGGCGGCAATAAAAAATCTGGCGTTACGCTAAGAAAGCAGGTGGCTTATGTCAAAAGAGATTCAAAATATTTTAGCAAGCTTGCCCTCCGTGGATGTTTTATTGAAGCAGATTGATCCGATCTATCCCCACGGAAAAGCCAAAGAAGCAACACAGCAAGTAGTCGCACGTCTTCGGGAATCAGTGGTCGACGGGACACGAAAAACTGTGATCGATCAAAAAGAAGTTATCGCAATGATTCATAAGCAGTTGGAAGAAAAGCAGTTCTCATTACGTCGTGTGATAAATGGGACTGGAACAGTCATTCATACGAATTTAGGTCGCTCCTCCTTAAGCGAAAAAGCACAGGAGCAGCTGCTAGCGACTAGTTTGCATTATTCAAATTTGGAGTTGGACCTGGAAAGCGGCAAACGAGGGTCTCGCTATAGTCACTTAGTATCAATCGTGAAAAAGCTCACGGGAGCAGAAGACGTATTGGTCGTAAATAATAATGCGGCGGCCGTATTGCTAGTCTTAAGCACACTGGTACAGGAAAAAGAAGTGCTCGTTTCACGGGGCGAGCTAGTAGAAATCGGCGGCGCCTTCCGAATTCCAGATGTCATTACCTCCAGCGGTGGAACAATCGTAGAAGTGGGAACAACGAATAAAACACATTTAGCAGATTATGAAAAGGCACTAAATGAAGAAACTGGGGCGATTCTAAAGGTGCATACTAGTAATTATCGCATTGTTGGTTTTACCGAATGTCCGAAATTAGAGAAGTTGGCAGAACTAGCTCACGAGAATAATTTACCGCTGATCAATGATTTAGGCAGCGGTCTGCTACTTGATATGCGTCCTTTTGGTTTGCCTTATGAGCCGACTGTGAAGGAAGTATTGGATCAGGGCTGCGATATTGTAACCTTCAGCGGAGACAAATTATTAGGAGGACCACAGGCAGGAATCATTGTCGGAAAACGAGAATACATCGAGAAGATGAAGAAGAACCAGCTTTTACGGGCGTTGCGTATTGATAAAATGACGTTAAGTGCGCTGGAAGCTACTTTATCTTTATACCTTGATGAAAAGGAAGCCCTCAAATCTGTGCCGACATTACAAATGATTGGACTGAGTGAAGAAGATTGCTTAGGAAAAGCAGCGGAATTGGCTGCGATGCTGCAATTTATTACAGAGCTAAGTGTGAAAATCGAAAAAGACAGCAGTAAAATTGGCGGCGGTTCGTATCCAGAACATCTCTTGCCGACCTATGCGGTTGTTTTAAGTAGTGAACGATTTGCAGCGGATGTTCTGCAGGAGAAACTACGATTTGCAGCAACACCGATTATTTCAAGGGTAAAAAATGATTGCAATTTCTTAGATATGCGGACGATTGCATTGGATGAATTTCCGCTGATTCAAGAAAGCCTGCAAGAAATTTTTAAATAAATGGAAGGAGGGATGACGATTCAACCACAGAAACAATTGGTTGTCGTGTCTCATTGTGTTTTGAACCAAAACGCCGTGATTCACGGTTGGGAACGGGCACGTGGAGCATTTCCTTTTGCGATTGATCTGTTGAGTCGCGGGATTGCCTTGCTTCAGCTGCCCTGTCCAGAGTTTATCGTGCTGGGAGGCGATCGTCCACCGATGACCTATAAGGAGTACCGTGATTTGCCAAACTACCGTCAAAAATGTCGAGAGCTGCTAACGCCCATTATCCAGCAAATTCAAGCCTATCAAGCGGAGGGCTACCAGTATCTGGGAATTATCGGGATCAATGAAAGTCCCAATTGCTCTATTAGTGGACAGCGGGGTGTTTTGATGGAAGAATTTTTTACGGAATGCGAGCAGCGGCAAATCGCGACCCAATATTTAGAGGTACCCACTTGGTACAGGGAGGACGATCAGGGAGAATTTGAAGAACAGTTACACGTTTTTTTAGAAAGAGGGATAAAGAATGAACAGTAAAGCAAGAGTGATTGCAATGTGTGCCATTGCAGTCGTATTAAATGTAGTGTTGGGTGAAGCGGTATCTATGTTGAAGATTCCATTATTGTTTTTAGATACAATGGGTACGATTTTTATTGCTGCCAATTTTGGTATGGGGTATGGAATCATCACGGGTGTGACAACCAATTTACTAATGGGATTAATTAGCGGACCACTTTCCATTCCTTTCGCATTGGTAAATGTAGCGGTAGCCATTGTAGTAGCATTATTGGCGAAAAATGGCTTTGGCTATAAGCAAGCGTTGATTGCCGGAATTTTATTAGCCTTTATTTGTCCAATGATCGGTGCCCCGATTCGTCTAGCACTATTCGGTGGATTTACTGGATCAGGTACGGATATCGTGATCATGGCACTCAGAGCTTCTGGGAAGGAAATGATCAGTGCGACTTACTGGGGTGCAGTTATGGGGAATGTCGTCGATAAGATTGTTTCCTGTCTGTTAGTTGCGTGGTTTGTTAAATTACCGCAAATGAAACGCTTTGCAGTAAAATGAGTATGAATAGCTTCTACGACTAAGGTGCTTAGTCTGGAATTATTAAGGTGAGCTAGGATCAACCAGAACAGTTGAGACTAGCTTATTTTTTTGCCTATTTTTACCAAATGACAAAAATGTTAGACGAATTTAGGGTGTTTCAATGGTTGCTAGTCTAGGAATATTTTATAGTAGCCCTAGAAATAAAAAGGAGCAATCAGTGATGAAAAAAATTTTGATTGGTTTAGTTAGTTTAATTGTCATCGCCTATGTAGGCTTACAAATAGCAGATAAAGTCGTGAAGGGCGGCGATGATTATTATGTCCAAATCACGACAGACGGTCAACGAATTGAAGAGAAGGATACGAGTGGAAATACATATGTAGACTATAGCTATTCGTTGCCGGGCTATGACAAAGCTGGCAATAAAAAAATGCTGGATTTCAATGCCTCAAAATCTCGTCCTTTACGTCGCGAAGCGTTTCTTAAAGTTACCTGGAACGAAAAGAAGGGCGTAACTTCTTACGAAGAGGTGCAACAAAAAGAGGTTCCGAAAAAGGCCGCGGAAAAATTAGGTGTTTGATCATTTCGCGGACTGTACAGAGAAAAAGAAGCAATTAGGAGTGAAAGTATGGAAAAAATTGTATCAGTGAATGAAGTAAAGAAAACCTATGGAAAAGGCAATCAGAAAAAGACGCAAGCCTTAAAGGGAATTTCTTTTGAAGTTGAAAAAGGCGAATTTGTCGGAATTATGGGAGCATCCGGTTCAGGTAAATCAACGTTACTGAATTTATTGGCTACCTTAGATAAGCCTACAGATGGGAAGATTCGAATCAACCAAGCGGATGTAACAAAATTATCAGGAAACAAGTTAGCTGATTTCCGTAGTCGCGAAATTGGATTCATTTTCCAAGATTTTAACCTGCTGGAAAATTTAACTGCAGCGGAAAATATCGCGGTTCCTTTATCTTTACAAGGAGTGAAGGCTAAAGAGATACATCGCAGAGTCTCAGAGGTAGCCAAACGATTGTCAATCGACAGTATTTTGAATAGCTATCCTGCTCAAATTTCCGGAGGGCAAAAGCAACGTGTCGCTGCCGCTCGGGCTTTGATTACGCAGCCAACGATCCTATTAGGAGATGAACCGACAGGAGCACTAGATTCCAATAGTGCTCGCGATCTATTGGATACGATGGAGGAATTGAATCAAAAGGATCAGGTATCGATTTTATTAGTCACTCACGATCCTTTCTCTGCTAGCTACTGTCAACGGATTTTATTTATCAAAGACGGGGTGATCTATCAAGAGGTCAAACGTGAAAATCAAACACGAGAAGCTTTCTATCGTCAGATTTTAAGCATTCTCGGTAACTTGGAACAGTAGGGGGACTTTCGATGCTTTTAAAATTATCACTTACTGGGATCAAAGGACGCCTGAGAGATTACGTGGTGCTGTTTTCAGGCTTGGTTGTCGCTTCAGGAATCTTTTATATGTTCGAAGGCTTAGCAACGAATGAGGCCTTTTTGAAAAACAATTCTATGATTAATTCAGTGGTTATGATTTTCCATCTAGGGACGGTACTGCTCTCGATTATTACCTTCGTATATATTCTATATGCGAACTCGTTTTTGATGTCGATGCGGCAAAAGGATTATGCGATGTTTATGATGCTTGGAGCAAAAGGACGGAAGATTGCTCAATTGATCTTTATTGAAACCTTTGTCGTGGGCGTTGGTGCTACTTTAGTCGGAGTGATTCTTGGTATCGGCCTGAGTGGTGTTGTACAGCAGTTATTGGTCAAGCAATTAGAGATTAAAATCACTCATTTTATGGCAATCAATTCCTCTGCAGCTCTCTTTACATTGATCTTCTTCACCGTTATTTTCTTAATAGCGGCCTTTGTCAATGCCATGACGATCGTGAGAAAACCGATCCTGAATCTGCTGCGGGCAAGTGAAACACCGCTCCCTGCAAATCGTAAAGTAATTACTTTGATTCTTGAAGTTATTGCGGGTATTGCCTTTTTAGGGGTTGGTTATTACATGATGACCCAGGTAATGACCTTAGCCTTCTTAGCTTTGATTATTGCGTTGGTTACGATTGTTTTAGGAACATACTTTGTTTTTCATTCGATCCTGATTTTTGTGTTGGATCTTTTGAAGCGCAGCGACAGTATCGCCTTGAAGAAATTGAACAATTTTACCCTGTCACAGCTAAGTTTCCGTATCCAAGATTATACGCGGATATTATCTATGGTAGCGATGCTTTTTGCGCTAGCGTTAGGAGCGATCACTGTGGGACTCGGATTCCACAATGAGATTATGAAAATGACAGATGCAACTTCAGCTTATGATCTAGTTTTGAATAATGGTCAAGCGTTCAACACCTCAGAGTTGCAGAAGATTGACGCGACCTCGGATGTGGCTTATCAACAAAAAGAGGATAAGGATACCATCTATTATGATCGTGGGCAATTCAATCAAACGCCGTTCATGGCGAAGGAATTTACTACTAGCCGGGAAACGAAAAAGAAGAGCTATGATGGAGAAACACTGGCGAAGGATTTGACTGCTTCGGATCAACTGCGTTCGTTAGAGCTACCCGAGCAAAGTACGAAGAAGCATCAATTTTTGTCCAGTGAAGAATTTGCGGCGTTACCAATGAAAGCCACAGAACTCCGTCTGATTCATGTGTCAGATTTTACGAAGGATAAAGCTGCTTTAAAACAGTTAGCGGAAGAGAATTTTGTTAAAAACCCGACCATTAATAAAGATATGGGCAGTATGAATCAAAAAGCGCTGGTGTATGAATTGTATAATGCGTTATTCTCAGGTTTTGAATTTATGGGCTTTTTCCTAGGTATCGCCTTTTTAACAATGTTGGCCAGCTGTCTGATGTTCAAAATTTTATCTGGTGCAAAAAGCGATATTCAACGCTACAGTATGCTGGAAAAAATTGGAACGCGTCGCAAGCTTTTAAAACAATCGATTCGTAAAGAGATCGGTATTCTATTTTTAGTGCCGGGATTGTTGGGCGTTACACATGTATTATTTGGTCTGCAGCTATTTAAAACATTGATGAGTGATCCTTACAGCAATATTTGGCTGCCATTCTTGATTTTCTTTGTCCTGTACTTTATCTACTATCTATTGACAGTATGGATCTACACAGGAATTGTGATGAAACACGAGGACTAAAAAAGCTTCCAGCGAGCAGCTGGAAGCTTTTCTATTCTTCAATATAGGCTAAGATGTCTCCTGGCTGGCATTCCAGCACCTTGCAAATCTCATTAAGGGTAGAAAACCGGACGGCTTTTGCTTTGCCGGTTTTGAGCACAGAGATGTTGGCATTGGTCATACCGACTCTCTTTGCCAGCTCACCAGAGGACATCTTTCTTTTTGCTAACATGACGTCTAAGTTTACTTGAATCATTATTTTATTTTGCCTCCTTTTGTAAGTCGCGCTTAAATCGTTAATTCATTTTCTTCTGCGATTAAATTCGCTTTCTCTAAAATTTTTGCGAGTGCCCAGACGATCGCTGCGCCGACAATATAGGTCAAATCCATGAGAGCACTGTCTGTAGCAAAGCTTGGAAAGAGGCATATAAATCAGGAAGACCTGAAGTTATGGATAATAGCAACATGATGACGGTGATTTTTTTAGCCATTTCGACATTATCTCTTACAAAAATATAGTCCATTTCTAGGTTCTTAAAGAAGCTGCGGACAAACAAGAACAGGATACCATACAAGATAATGTTTGCTATCAGCAGCAAGAGAAAAATCGGCGAAGACAAGATGTCAAAGGTATAGCGCCCAAAAGGCAGGCTGTCTACACTGACGACGGATAATTTCTGTGAGACAGTAGGAAGATTAAAGAGAACGGCCATCACCAGCAATCCCACCGCCGCGATCCCCATAACACCAACAAAAAAACTAAATACCCATTTCAACCCTTTAAATACACTTTTTTCTGAATTCATTTTCATACACTCCTTATTTCTTTGATTTATTTGTTGAGTTAACTATACCCATCGATTTAAACAAAGTCAATAAAAATTTATCGAAAAACGATAAAAATATATCGAATAAGAGATTCAGATCATTGAGGAGTGTTCTAGTGATTTCCCAAGGAACGTTGTCTTACCCTAGAAAAAAGAGTGATAAAGGCTGAACTATTTTGTTATTTTATGGATAATTATTAAGATTATGAATTTTTTGTGTCTTAGGAAATTTTCATTTGACGACGAAAAGTCAATTAACTAGCGGTTCATTCCTTAAAATTTGAAGGAAAGATCACTTGATATTTAAAAAAGATAAAATTCCTCGTTGAACAATAGATAAAAATGCATATTTTTTAATTCTGCTCTATAGTAGTAGCGGACAATTTAATAGAGAAAGAAGTGTTCCGGATGAACCGGGTAAAAAGAGCTTTTACCAATCGTTGGCTAATCTTATTGACGGTCAGCGTGCTGTTTTGGGCAAAGACAATCTTAGCCTATTATGTAGATTTTTCATTAGGTGTGGAAGGGTCCATTCAATACTTCATTTTATGGATCAATCCGATTGCTACGACATTGCTGCTTTTTGGGGTGTTTCTTTACGTCAAAAAAATTAAGCCAGCCTTGATCGTATTGTTTTTGATGGATCTTCTAAATACCTTGATCCTATATTTGAACGTGATTTTTTATCGCGAGTTTACTGACTTTGTGACGATCAAATCGATTTTAGGATTTTCAAAGGTATCACAGGGAATTTCAGGCAGCTCCTTCGCTTTAATGAAACCTCATGATATTTTTTATTGGGTAGATGTACTCGCTTTCTTAGGAATATTGATTTATATTTTTGCGAAACGAAAGGAAATCGTCAGCAAGCCCGTCAAAAAAACTTTCGCAGTAGCAGTCAGCTGTTTAGCAGCCTTGACCTTCTCAATCAATTTATCGTTAAGTGAGGCGAATCGCCCACAATTACTGCAACGAACCTTTGACCGGTCTTATATTGTTAAATATTTAGGATTAGACGCCTTTACTGTTTACGATGGGATCAAAACGGAGCAGACAAACAGTGTACGTGCCCATGCATCAAGCAATGGATTAACAGACATTTTAAAATATACGAAAAGTCATTACGCAGCTCCTGACCCAAGCAAATACGGCATCGCCAAGGGAAAGAATATTATTGTGATCCACTTGGAAAGCTTCCAACAATTTCTGATCAATATGAAGGTGGATGGACAAGAGGTTACACCATTTTTGAACAGTTTGGAAAATGATAACAAGCAAACGCTGGCTTTTGATAATTTCTTCCATGAGGTTGGTCAAGGCAAGACCAGCGATGCAGAAAACATGCTGGAAACAGGGACCTTTGGGTTGCCACAGGGGTCATTGTTTACGCAACTAGGTTCAGACAATACCTTCCAGGCGGCGCCAGCAATCTTGAATCAGCAAGCCGGCTATACCAGTGCAGTTTTCCATGGGAATGTTGGCAGCTTCTGGAATCGCGACCATGTCTATAAAAATCTCGGCTATCAAAACTTTTTTGATCGCTCCTACTTTAATCAGTCAGATGAAAATCTAGGCTATGGCATTTTAGATAAGGACATGCTGAAGGAAACGGTGGGGCACTTAGAGCACCTGCAACAGCCCTTCTATACGAAATTTTTAACCGTAACAAATCATACACCGTATTTAACGGATGATAAGAATTTCAACTTCCCAGCGTTAAAAACAGGCAACAGTACAGTGGATGACTATGTGCGCACGGCTCATTATTTAGACGAATCCTTGCGTCAATTCTTTGACTATCTGAAAGCTTCAGGGATCTATCAAAACTCGATCTTTATGATTTACGGGGATCACTTTGGAATTTCCGACAGCAATAATAAGGATCTGGCTAAAGCACTAGGGAAAGATCCAACGACTTGGGATAAATTTGATGATGCGCAGATGCAACGGGTGCCATTGATGTTCCATATTCCAGGCTACACAAAGGGCGGTATCCAGCATCAATATGGCGGCGAAATTGACGTCTTACCAACGCTGCTGCATTTAATGGGCATTGATACGAAAAAATATATTCAATTTGGGACGGATTTATTTTCACCTCAGCATGATCAAACCGTTGCTTTTCGAAATGGGGACTTTGTCTCACCAAATTACACGGAATTAGGCGGAGAGACCTATGACAATAAAACCGGTGAGAAGGTTGATCCAAAAGCCTTGAATATTGAACCGGAGATCGATAAGCAGCAGAAGCAGGTCAAACAAGCCTTAAGCTTATCCGATAAGTTGAACCAAGAAAATCTCTTGCGTTTCTACACACCAGAAGGTTTCACGCCCGTCGATCCGAAAAAATACGATTATCATGATTTAGATAAGAAAAACACGGAGATCGAAAAAGAAAAGGGTAGTCAATCAACCAGTCTTTACTCGAAGAATGGCAATAAAACGACCGCAAACCTTTATCCGCCAATACAGTAAGTTCAAGAAGAAGTATCCAATAAAATGGATGCTTCTTTTTTGATTCAACATTTTCGAAAATATAAAAAAGTCTTAGAGAATAGAACTTTGCGACAAGTTTCGTTGGAGCACCTGTGAAGCGAAAATAGAAACGCGCGTTTTCTTCTACGTCTATTTCTCATTGATGGACCCTTTTAAAAGGGCTGGATTCCCACACGTTCCCGTCAATCTAGTGATTCAGCAATTGGCTGATTATTTGATAAAACAAATGGGAAAGCGATAAAATCAGTAGGTCATAAAAGGCATCTTTTAAAAAAGCGGGGGTACGTTCCATTAAAGTTTTCAGCATAATAATCATCCCTTCAAAATTAAGATAAAACTTACTCTAGATAGTGAAGCTTATCGGTTGCTTAAAAGGTCCTAAGAAAATGTAAAACAATCGATCCATTTGATTCAGAGACTGTTTCGGCTTAAGATAGAACTATAGTTGAAAAAGGCGGGGTGGGTATGGCAGCTATTGAGCATATTATTCAAACATTTTTTCATCCGATCGTTCTATTACTGGATGTCCTATCAATTGCTATTATTATCGTGGGAGCAGTGCTTGCGTTTGTGAAGCTGCTTCATCACGGAAGCAACAATGAGTTTTCTTCCGTTTTACAAAAAAATAAATACATCAAGGCTTATTTAGGCAGCTATATTTTGTTAAGCTTAGAGTTTCTAATCGTGGCGGATATTATTGAAACAATCATTAATCCAACCTTTCAAGACATTATCAAATTGGGATTGATTGTCGTCATTCGAACGATGATTTCTTATTTTTTAAATAAGGAAATCAGTGAATTTTCTGATGAAGAAGCGAAGAGATAGAAAGAAAATGACGTGGAAATACAACCCAATAAGTTAGTAATTTTTTAAAAGAAAGAAGTAAACGTACAGCCGACTATTTCTTTCTTTTTTCTTTGCGATTTGTTATTGATTCCCGCTTGAAGGAATGGTATGATTATTTTGTTTCGGGAGTGGATGGGTTCTGGTGTTCCCTCTGGTCTTCAAAACCAGTATGAGGAGTTAGGAGCTTCTTGGGTGGGTTCGATTCCCACACATTCCCGCCAATATGACCTTAATCACCGATGTTGCTAGATTTAGAATTCTTTCTAAGTAGAGGAGCATCGGTTTTTTTATTTTTTAAAGGATTGGAGAGATTAAAGTAATGAAGGAATACAAATTTGAATCCCAGATATATGCTTCTGAAGTCGGTAAAGGTGGCGCTTATATTATTTTTCCTTACGACATTCGAGAAGAATTTGGTAAAGGGCGTGTCAAAGTTCGGGCCACCTTTGACGGTGTGGACTATCAAGGGAGTATCGTAAACATGGGCGTTAAGAACGAAGATGGCAGTATTTGCTATATTTTGGGAATTCGGAAGGATATTCGAAAGAAGATCGAAAAAGATATCGGTGATACTGTCTCTGTCCGTGTTTTTCCTATGGAATAAAAGCCAATCGTTTAAAAGGCTATTTTGATAGTTAGAGTAAGTTTTTGTAAGAACAAGGAAACAAATACTCATAGATATGTACGGAAAGGAACAGAATGACGAAAATTTGTTCGGACATATATGGCGATATTTTGAATTTTCTGTTACTCTGTATACAAATACTTAGTGAAGGAAAGGGCAGGCTATGAACCAATCAAAATATCAGACGATCGCCGATGAATTGAAATCAAGGATTCTTTCCGGTGAATACAAAGACAATACGGCGATTCCGCCAGAATTACAGCTACAAAAAGATTATCAGGTAAGCCGACACACGATCCGCCAAGCGATCGCCTTGCTTGTGAATGAAGGCTTTCTTAGAAAAGAAAAGGGTTCGGGAACTTACGTAGATATAAAATATAAACAAGAAAATAAAGCGCCAAGCAATAATCATAAAACCATTGGTGTTGTTACCACCTACTTATCTGATTACATTTTCCCTTCGATTATTCGCGGCATTGAAAAGACATTAAGGGAAAAAGGCTATTCGCTTTTATTAACTAGCACGAATAATGATTTTCAACAAGAAAAGCAATGTATCGAAAAGATGATCACTCAAGGGGTGGAGGGGTTGATCGTTGAACCGACCAAAAGTAATCAGTACAATCCGAATCTAGCACTGTATGTTCGCTTAAGAGAGCAGGGGATTCCGATGGTTATGATCAATGCTGTTTACGAAGAAATTAGTGCGCCTTTTATTTGTGTAGATGATGTTGAGAGCGGCTTTTTAGCGACAGACTATTTGATCAAAAACAATCATAAAAAGCTGCTGTTAGTCACAAAAATAGATGACCTCCAAGGGAAATATCGGATGAAGGGATTTATTAAGGCCTGTGAGAAATCTGGTATCCAATTTTCTCCAGAGGATATCATTACCTTTGAAACAGAAACAAGAAAAACCATTTTCGATCAGGTCCAGGCGCGATTGAAAGAAGAGCCTCAGATTACAGGGCTTGTTTGCTACAACGATCAGGTGGCTAGCAGCTTAATCGATCGTCTAAGTGCAAATGGCTTACTGATTCCTCAAGAGCTTTCGGTAATTGGAAATGATAATTCTGCCTTGAGCAAAATAGGGAATGTGAAGCTTACGACCTTGAATCATCCAAAGGAACAGATGGGGCAGGATTCGGCTAATTGGATCATTGAAGCAATCGAAGAAGGTCGTGAGCCAGAAAATATCCTTTATGAACCCACGCTAATTGAAAGAGATTCAGTCACACCATTATAAATCATCAAAAAAGCAGCTCGTAGTAGGAGCTGCTTTTTTTCGTGTTCAACAGAACATTTGTACGAACAAAAATAAATAATCAGTTGACATGTACGTACATAAATTGTATGATAACGGTAACAAATAGAGAACAAGGGAGGAGATTCCTATCAAAACGAAGGAAATGATCGCAAAAACCAGACTGGATATCATGGATGGCCGGACAGCTTTAGGAATTGAGTTTGGTTCTACACGAATCAAGTCAGTCTTGATTGGATCAGATTTGGTGCCGATTGCTGCAGGAAGCTTCGAATGGGAAAATGCCTTAGAAAATGGAATTTGGACGTATTCATTAGAGGATATTTGGAAGGGCTTACGAGTAAGCTATCGTAAAATGGCAACGGAAGTCTTCGAGGAGTATGGTGAAACTTTGTCGACGATCGGCTCGATCGGCTTTAGTGCCATGATGCATGGTTATATGGCCTTTGATAAAGACGATGAATTGCTGGTTCCTTTTAGAACTTGGCGCAATGCCATCACAGCCGAAGCGGAAGAAAAGCTGACGGAGGCTTTTCAATACAACATTCCACAACGCTGGAGTATCGCGCACCTTTATCAAGCAATTCTAAATCAGGAAGAGCATGTAAGCGAAATTCACTTTCTGACCACCTTAGCTGGCTACATTCATTGGCAGATGACCGGACAAAAAGTCTTGGGTGTTGGCGATGCCTCCGGCATGTTTCCAATTGATACGGAGACAAAGAATTATGATCAACAAATGGTGGAAATTTTTAGCCAGTTGACTGAAGGAACGGCCTTTACTCAAGAATTAAGTCAAGTATTACCGAAGGTGCTGCTTGCAGGAGAAGCCGCTGGAACGTTGACGCAAGAAGGCGCGTATCTGCTTGATCCTACAGGAACATTGCAGCCAGGGATTCCGCTTTGTCCCCCTGAAGGAGATGCGGGAACTGGGATGGTTGCGACGAACAGTGTGCGTCAAAGAACGGGAAATGTCTCGGCTGGAACCTCTGCCTTTGCCATGATCGTCCTGGAGGAGAAGTTAAAAGAAGTTCACCCAGAAATAGATTTGGTGACGACGCCGATGGGGGATCTCGTGGCGATGGTTCACACCAATAATTGTTCCTCTGAAATTAACGCTTGGGTCCATTTATTTAAAGAGTTTTCTGAAGCATTAGGCTTGGATATTCGCACAGAAAAGCTGTATACCACACTGTTTGAAAAGGCTTTGGAGGGAGATCCTGACTGTGGAGGGCTGCTTTCTTACGGGTACCACTCTGGTGAGAATATTACCGGTATGAATGAAGGACGACCATTATTTGTCCGGACACCTGAGAGCAAATTTGATTTAGCGAACTTCATGCGTCTGCATCTATCCAGTGCCTTTGGAGCGATGCGAATCGGGATGGAAATTTTGAAAAAGGAAACGATTCGAATTGATAAATTAGTCGGACATGGTGGAATCTTCAAGACTCCTGAAGTCGGTCAACGAATTTTAGCCTCAGCGATGGAAGCGCCTGTGACCGTGATGGAAACAGCTGGCGAAGGCGGTGCTTGGGGCATTGCGTTGCTAGCGGCCTATCAGTCGGAGGAAACGCTCACGCTAGCAGAATTCTTAGAGCAGAAGGTGTTCGCAGGCAGTGAAGGAGTAACACTTGATCCGAAGGAAGAGGATCTGCAGGGCTATAGCGAATTTATTGAACGGTATGAAAAAGGTCTGAAGATTGAAGCAGAAGCCATCCACGCGTTGAAATAAGGAGAGAGTCCCATGTTAGAACAACTAAAAGAAGAAGTTTTTCAAGCGAATTTAGAACTACCAAAGCAAGGATTAATCAAGTATACCTGGGGAAATGTTAGTGCTTTTGATAAGGAGACCGGCTATTTTGTCATCAAGCCTAGCGGCGTAAGCTATGACGAAATGAAGGCTTCGGATATGGTGGTCGTTGATTTAGAGAATACTGTCATTGAAGGAGAATTAAATCCTTCCTCGGACACACCAACCCATGCGGTCTTATATCAAGCTTTTCCTGAAATCGGCGGTATCTGTCACACGCATTCTACTTGGGCAACGATTTGGGCGCAGGCAGGATTGGATTTACCAGCGATGGGAACCACGCATGCAGATACTTTTTACGGAACGGTGCCATGTGCCAGATTTTTAACCCAAAAAGAAATAGATGACGGATACGAACATGAAACAGGCAAGGTCATTATCGAAACCTTCAAGAAACGAGGCATAGATGTGATGGAAATCCCTGGTGTCTTACTTCACGGACATGGACCATTTACTTGGGGGAAAGATGCTAAAAGTGCCGTTATGAATGCGGTCGTTTTGGATGAAGTAGCGAAGATGAATCTCTTTGCACGTCAGTTAAACAGCTTTGCAGAGGAGCTGCCGCAACGAGTGTTAGATAAGCACTATTTAAGAAAACACGGAAAAAATGCCTATTACGGGCAAGGAAATTAAACTTACCATTATAAAGGAGCGAACAGGAATGTTAGAAGTAAGCAAAAAAGAATTTTGGTTTGTCGTAGGATCACAACATCTATATGGAGAAGAAGCATTAAAGAGCGTGAAGGCAGACGCAGAAGCAATCGTTAAGGGTCTGAATGACAGCGGGAAAATGAAGTACTCAATCGTCTTGAAGGAATTAGCGGTAACATCCGATACGATTACAAAAATCATGAAGGAAGTCAATTATCGTGATGATGTAGCAGGTGTCATTACTTGGATGCATACCTTCTCACCAGCAAAAATGTGGATTCGCGGCACAAAATTATTGCAAAAACCTTTGCTGCATTTAGCGACACAATTTAATGAAAGTATTCCTTGGGATACGATCGATATGGATTTCATGAATTTGAACCAGTCGGCTCACGGAGATCGTGAGTACGGCTTCATCAATGCCCGTTTGAAAAAGCAAAATCAAATCGTTGTCGGCTACTGGCAAACGGATAGTGTGCAACAACAAATCGCTGACTGGATGGATGTCGCTGTCGCATACAATGAAAGCTTCAATATTAAGGTAGTGCGCTTTGGGGACAATATGCGTAATGTTGCCGTCACTGAAGGGGATAAAGTCGAGGCGCAAATTCAATTCGGTTGGGTTGTTGACTACTTTGGTATCGGTGATTTAGTGCAGTATGTAGAGGCTGTCAAAGAGGAAGAAGTTGACGAGTTATTTGCTGAATACAAAAAATTGTATGATTTTGATTATGGTGATTATGATCATGACACATGGGAAGCCCATGTCAAGGTACAGGCAAAGCAAGAAATTGGGATTCGTCGTTTCCTAGAGGCGGGTGATTACAACGCCTTCACCTCTAACTTTGAAGATTTGTACGGCATGCAGCAATTGCCTGGATTAGCTGTTCAACGCTTAATGGCTGAAGGCTACGGCTTTGCAGGGGAAGGTGACTGGAAAACAGCGGCCTTGGATCGCTTAATGAAGGTGATGGCTCATAACGAAAACACTGGCTTCATGGAAGATTACACATACGAATTGGCTGCAGGCAAAGAAGCAATTCTGCAATCACATATGATGGAGGTCGATCCGACCCTAGCCGTGAACAAGCCCAAAATTGTTGTTTCCCCATTATCAATGGGTGACCGCGAAGATCCTGCGCGCTTAGTATTTGATGGAAAAGCAGGGGACGGTGTAGTTGTTTCAATGGCGGACTTTGGTACCCACTATAAATTATTGATCAATGAGGTTGAAGCTTTTGAACCGACAGAAGCTGCGCCGAATTTGCCAGTTGCCCGCGTATTATGGAAAGTAAAACCAAACTTCCACGACGGTGTCGGCCAATGGATTCAAACAGGTGGGGGACATCATACGGTTGTTTCGTTGAATTTGACGACAGAACAGATCATTACTTGGGCGAAATTGGTTGATTTAGAATACGTTACTATCAAGTAGGAGATAAGAATATTGGCTTGGATTTTTCTGAGCCAATATTTTATTCGACTAATAAAAGTAAAAATCACTATTAATTTTCGAAAAGGTATTTACATCTCTGGTAATTAAAGGTATATTGTACTAAAATAATAAAAGTAAAAATGACTAAAAAGGAGTCTTACTCATGGCAACTAATTTTGATTCAAAGGAATACTTAGGAAAAGTCGATGCTTGGTGGCGTGCAGCGAACTATATCTCAGTCGCGCAAATGTATTTAAAGGATAACCCGCTGTTAAGAAAACCACTAGAAAAAGAAGATGTGAAGACGCATCCTATCGGTCACTGGGGAACGATCGCAGGTCAAAACTTTTTATATGCGCATTTAAACCGTGCAATCAATAAATACGATTTAAACATGTTCTACATTGAAGGCCCTGGTCACGGCGGACAAGTAATGGTGTCCAATTCCTACATCGACGGCAGCTATACAGAAATCTATCCTGAAATCACTGAAGATGAAGCCGGCTTGAAGAAATTATGCAAAATGTTCTCATTCCCAGGCGGGATCGCTTCTCATGCGGCGCCAGAAACTCCTGGATCTATTCATGAAGGCGGCGAGCTGGGCTATGCCTTGTCTCATGCGACCGGAGCAATTTTAGACAATCCAGATGTTATTGCTGCGACAGTTGTCGGTGATGGTGAAGCAGAAACAGGTCCATTAGCAGGTGGCTGGTTCTCAAATGTGTTTATCAATCCGGTCAATGATGGTGCGGTATTGCCAATCGTTTACCTAAATGGCGGAAAAATTTCTAACCCAACAATTCTTTCTCGTAAAAGTGATGAAGATTTGAAGAAATACTTCGAAGGACTTGGCTGGAAACCTTACTTTGTTGAAGGAACAGATCCAGAAAAAGTTCACCCAATTATGGCTGAAACATTAGACAACGTAATTACTGAAATCAAAACAATTCAAGCAGAAGCTCGCAAAGGCAAAGCAGAAGATGCGGCAATGCCGAACTGGCCAGTAATCTTGTTCCGTACCCCTAAAGGCTGGACAGGTCCGCAAACATGGGATGGAGAACAATTAGAAGGAACGTTCCGTGCGCACCAAGTGCCAATTCCAGTTGGTTCAGAAGACATGGAGCATGCCGATAAATTAGTCGATTGGTTGAAATCATACCGTCCAGAGGAATTATTCGATGAAAATGGGAAGATCATTGATGAATTAAAAGAGATCTCACCAAAGGGCGATCGTCGCATGTCAACGAATCCAATTACAAACGGCGGGATCGATCCAAAACCGATGAAGATGCCAAATTGGAAGCAATATGCGATTGATACGACGACTCCAGGTGCGGTAATGGCACAAGATATGATCGTCTTTGGTCAACAGGCTCGCGACATGATTACTGAAAACCCAACGAACTTCCGAATTTTTGGACCAGATGAAACAAAATCAAATCGCTTAAACAAAGTATTTGATGTAACCGATCGTCAATGGATGGAACCAAAAAACAGTACCGACGAATGGCAATCATCTGCCGGTCGGGTAATTGATGGTCAATTATCAGAACACCAAGCGGAAGGCTTTTTAGAAGGATACGTCTTAACAGGACGTCACGGATTCTTTGCCAGCTACGAATCGTTCTTGCGCGTGGTGGATTCTATGTTGACACAACACTTCAAATGGATGCGTAAGGCTAGTGCCCATGCATGGCATAAGGAATATCCAGCATTGAACTTGATCGCGACATCTACTGTATTTCAACAAGACCATAATGGTTATACGCACCAAGATCCAGGCGTCTTGACTCATTTAGCTGAAAAGAAACCTGAATTTATCCGTGAATACTTACCAGCCGATGCTAATAGCTTGATGGCGGTAATGGATAAAGCGATGCAAGACAAACAAGTCATCAACCTAATTGTTTCAAGCAAACATTCGCGTCCACAATTTTACTCTGCCGATGAAGCAGAAGAACTCGTTGAAAAAGGCTTGAAGGTCATTGACTGGGCAAGTACCGACGAAGGGCAAGAACCAGATCTTGTGATCGCGGCCGCAGGGACCGAACCAAACTTAGAGGCTCTAGCCGCTGTATCAATCTTAAACAAACAGTTCCCTGACTTGAAGATCCGTTTTGTCAATGTTGTGGACATTTTGAAATTACGTCATCCAGATATTGATCCTCGTGGATTAACAGATGAAGAATTTGATGCGATCTTTACAGCTGACAAACCAATCGTCTTTGCTTTCCATGGCTACGAAGGTATGATTCGTGATATCTTCTTTGATCGTCACAATCATAACTTGCGCATCCATGGCTACCGTGAAAATGGGGACATCACGACACCGTTTGATATGCGTGTCTTCAGCGAATTGGATCGCTTCCACTTAGCACAGGATGCGGCTAACGCTGTCTACGGAGAAGAAGCACAGGCGTTCTCTAACGAAATGGACGAAACATTAACGAAGCACCATGACTTCATTCGAACAGAAGGCCGAGACATTCCAGAAGTTGAAGACTGGAAATGGGAAGCCTTGAAACGTAAAGAATATCATTTTAGCTAAGAATCGCTGAATGACTAAGAACCGCAATCATCGCCAGTTTACTGGACGGATTGCGGTTCTTTTTTTCGGCTCTTTGTCAAATAGGACTGATAGAGTGAGATAAGAACATCTAAGGTAGGATT